>ULVE01058685.1_pt1 | contig 26184 bp, 20 predicted proteins | sample 1959161 | NCBI WGS metagenome assembly ULVE01 (sample SAMEA4835778, study PRJEB28245) | human gut metagenome | biome: gut microbiome; material: fecal sample | place: Denmark | collected 2008
AGTTGCCTGCTTATATAATAAATTTCTTCTATTTTTCTTGATATTTGATAGTCAATAATGAAAAAAGCTTTATTGCCACTTATTTCAAAGGGGAGATGATATGAAAATTCATTGTTGAAGCGTTCATTATAGATTTTAGTATATACTGATTTATCTTTATAATATAGTTTAGCTAAAGGCTCATAATTCATAACAAAACACTCCTTCATTTTTAAATTTAATATATACTAACATATATTATGTAAAAATTCAAGAAAAATAACACGACATTGAGTTTTGACCCAATGTCGTGAAAAAAACTGCAAATTTTGTTGTGATTTTTCCGAAAATTTAATAATCTATGCTCATAGTTGCTCGTGCATTAAGCTCCATACCAGCGGTATGACCAGCAAGAAATTCATAATATCCTTGAGCACCTACCATTGCACCATTATCTCCGCAAAGATTGAGTGGTGGATAGTAATATTCCCAACTACGCTTTTCACATTCTTCTTGAAGTCTGCGTCTTAGAAGTGAATTTGCTGAAACTCCGCCAGCCATAACAAGCTTATTGTAGCCGAGGTCTGTTGCGGCTTTGATGAAATTTTCAATCAAGCAATCAGTAACAGCCTTTCTGAAAGATGCACTCAAATCCTCAACTGAAAGTATTTCGCCCTTTTGTTCAGCATTGTGGATAAGATTTATTACAGCGGTTTTTAAACCAGAAAAACTGAAATCATAAGGAGAACCGTCAACATGAGGGTGTGGAAGCTTAAAGCTGAGAGGATTTCCGTTTTCAGCTTTCTTATCAAGGTGAATACCGCCAGGATAAGGCATACCCATTGTACGAGCAGCCTTGTCAAATGCTTCTCCAGCGGCATCATCACGGGTTTTACCAACAATTCTAAGCGTAGTGTAGTCGATAACCTCAACTATATGGCTATGTCCACCAGAAACGACAAGGCAGAGAAAAGGCGGCTTGAGTTTTTCGTGAGCAAGGTAATTAGCTGCGATATGTGAGCGGAGATGATGCACAGGTATAAGCGGAAGCCCTGTTGCAAAAGATAAGCCTTTTGCAAAATTTACTCCGACAAGTAAAGCGCCGATTAAACCAGGTGCGTGTGTTACAGCGATGCCATCAAGCTCATTAAGCGATAAATTTGCATCAGCAAGAGCCTTTTCGACAACACCGTTTATATTTTCGCAGTGCCGGCGAGAGGCTATCTCAGGAACAACACCACCATATTTTTTATGCTCCTCAACCTGCGAAGAAACTACCGAAGAAATAATTTTTCTGCCATCTTCAACAACGGCTGCGGCTGTTTCGTCGCAAGAGCTTTCTATTGATAAAAGTTTCATTTAAATACTCTCCAATTTATTGATAATATAAATTATTATACTACTTTAATGCAAATAAGGCAACGAGGATTTTATTATGCTGAAAATTTTAAGAATAGCAAAATTTAGAGATTAATATCTTTTTAGAAAAATGTTTGGAAGTATTTGCATAAAAAAGACTATACAAACTCTGATTTTTTATGTATAATATATTGTAGAATAAAGTAGGAGGTCTTTTTTGTGACCAAAGAAAATAAAGCTTTCTTTATAGAGAATAATATTGATATTGATATGGCTCTTGAAAGATTTTCAGAAAACGAAGAATTGTATTTAAAGTATTTTAATTCATTTCCTGAAGATAATACTTATACTAATTTTATAAATTCATTTAAGACCGATAAATTGTGGCAATCGCAAAATTTGCTCATAACTTTTATGGCTATTGTTGGAAATCTTAGCTTTACTGATTTATATAATGACTCTCGTGAGTTACTTAAAAAAATAAAAAATAATAGTGTAAGTGATGCAATAATTCTCTTTGAAAAACTAAAAGATGATTATTCTAATATAATAGATTTTATCGAAAACTTTAATATATAAGGTGGTGAGATAATGGCAAATCGAGATACTATTTTGATTGTTGATGATATAGAAATGAATAGAGCTATTCTTTCAGAACTCTTCAAAGATAAGTATAGAATTTTAGAGGCTGATAATGGTTATGATGCAGTAGCTATTGCTGATGAAAACAATGATAAAATTGCTGTTATTTTGCTTGATATGATTATGCCAAAAAAAGATGGTATAGAGACACTAAGAGAACTAAAGGATTTTGGTATAACAAATATTATTCCAACTGTTCTTATGAGTGCAGAATTTAATGATGAATCATTGTTTAACGGACATGAATATGGCGCTTGTGATATTATTGAGAAACCATTTGACCCTCATGCGGTCTTAAGGCGAATTGATAATCTGGTTGAGCTTTATGAGCAGAAAAATAAGCTTGAAACACTCTTGAAAAAGCAGGCAACTTATTTAATGCAACAGAATGAAAAAATTCATCAACAGCAGAGTACTATTAATAATATGAATAATACTATGCTTGATACTCTTAGCACTGTTATTGAATATCGTGATGTTGAAAGCGGAAAGCATGTTCATAGAATACGCAAGTTTACTGAAATTCTTTTGCGTGTTGTTGCTGAAAGATGCCCGGAATATAATCTTACTGAAAGCAAAATTAATCTTATAGTTTCAGCATCATCAACTCATGATATAGGTAAGATAGCTATTCCAGATGCAATACTTCTTGCGCCAAGACGACTTACATATGATGAATTTCGCATAATGAAAGAGCATACAACAAAGGGCTGTGAGATTCTTAATTTACTTGATTTGCAGGAAAAAAATGAATATTTTCAGTACTGTTATAATATTTGCCGTTATCATCATGAGAAATGGGACGGAATGGGTTATCCTGATGGCTTGCAAGGAGATGACATTCCAATCTGTGCACAGGTTGTTTCTGTTGCGGACTGTTATGATGCCTTGACCAGTGATAGACCATACAAAGCTGGAATACCGCATAAACAAGCCGTAGAAATGATTAAAAATGGTGCATGTGGTGCGTTTTCCGAAAAGCTTATGGAATGCTTTAATCTTGTTCTTCCGCAGTTTGAAGAGCTTGCGAGAATATATGCAGATAAAGCTCATATTGATAAAAATAATCAAACGAAAGGCTCTCTTAAAGCAGCCGATAATATGACCAAACGCAACTTTAGTGATACTGCTATGAGTATTTATGCTAATATGGGCAGAGAAGAGCTTATAAAGGCTTTAGATCGTCAGAAACAGGTAGCAAAAGAAACTCATGAAAGAGATTGCCAAATCTTTTATAGAATAAATGACATTGTATTTGAATGCGATTTAAAGCATGATAATTTTTATGTTCGTAAGGGCAATTGGGAAAAGATGTATAATTATTTTCCTAAAAATTATACCGAGGCTGTAACTATGATGTCATCATCTTGTCATGCTGATGATGTGGTCGCTTTTAAGAAAATTTTTCGTCTTAGCAATGTGCAGAGGGCTGTTGATAAGGGAAAAGAAAAGCTTGAATTTGATGGCAGATTTATTATAGGAAAAAAATCCTATCGTTGGTATCGTTGTATAGTAATTCCTTTCTGTGAGGACGGTAAGCTTAGAAAGCTATATTGTTGTGCATCTAAAATCAGTGAGAAAAACTCTAAAAACGGAGATGACCGCTATAATGTTCAGCACGATAATCTTACAGGTCTTTGGAATGTGAACTATCTAAGAAAAGCTGTTGATGATTATCTTACGCATTCTGGCAAAGATGGTATGCATATATTGATAAATATAGATATAGATGATTTTAAGGCTTTAAATTCTGCTACAAATACTACTTTTGGAGATGAAGTTCTCTGTAAGGTTGCTGAAAAATTAAAGGAGCATTTTGAAACCAATTCATTAATTGCAAGAATTGGTTCAGATAATTTTGTGATTTTCTTGCGTGATTGCCTTGATGTAAAAGAACTCCTGAATGCGGTCGAAGAGCTTTATAAATCTATGCATATGTCGTTCGATTATTTATTGAGCAAACATAATATTTCGGTAAGCATAGGTGTTGCACAGTATCCTAATGATGGAACAAACTTTACTGAACTTATGAATAATGCTGATTTTGCAACAGAGATGTCAAAGCTTCGTGGCAAGGATATGTATCTTTTCTATAATAAAGAGATGCGTAAATTCTTTGAAGAAAAGCCCTCACTTTCGCTTATTTCTAATGAAGAGCGTGTTAATATTTATGACTTTAAAAGAGTATTTTCTCCATTAATAGATTCTGAAACAGAGAGTATTATTTCTTATGATTATCTGGAATTGCCAAGTACGGATATTACATATACATTTAATGAGCTTTGTGAAATGGTATCTGTTGCTGATAATATAACAGTTCTTGGTTTGAATAGTATTAAACGCCTTTTGCTTGGATTATATGAGCTTCAAAAGGATTGTGATATATTGCCTGAAATATCACTTTATACTATGTTTAAAGGCATAGATGCACCTGTTCTTTTAAAAAATATCGAGAATTTTCTTTCTGAACATCAATTAAATTGTAGGAATATAACTATAAACATAACACAAGATATGCTGAACACTATGAGCCATAGGGAGCTTGTCAACTTCTCATCAGCGATTCATTCATTTGGTTTTAAGCTTGGCCTATTTGGCTTTGGTTTAGAGTATATCAATATAAAGTGTTTTAGTGAAAAGCTTTTTGATTCGGTATCTTTCTCAGCAAGCTTTATAAGTGGGATTATTGATGGTTATTATCCTAATAAATTGCTTAAATTTGTTTTTGATTATTTTACATCAAGTGGAGTTTCCATTATACTTCCATATAATCTGAGTTCTGCGATAATAGAAACTGTTAAAAAGTTTGGATGCAATAAATTTGCATATCATAGCTCTAAGTTACTGAATTTAGATGCTTTTAGAATGGAAAGAGAACTTACAAAGACTATGCCAAAAGCTCCTATGATTTGCCACGAAAAATATGAGCTTGCACTTACAACAAATATGTATAGTGAAATTTTCAAGGATATGAAGTTCGTTCTGTTTCGTTGGCAACTGAGTAATGATGCAGTGTGGTTTTCAGATTCTTTCAAGGAAATATATGGCATAGAGCCTCCAACAGAAAATCCAATAGAATATATCAAAAATTGCGAATTTATTTATCCAGAGGACAGACAGAAATATCTTAATAAGCTTTTAGCTGTAAGAGCTGGTTATCATGATGCAGAGTGTTTTGTAAGAATTATAAAAAAATCTATAAGCGAAAACTATCGTTGGAGCAAGCTGAGATTTACTTGCATTTTTAATGAACAAGGTTTGCCAGATTCAGTTATTGGCTTTGAAAGCGATATTGATGATGAAAGGCGTGAGCATCAGAATATGAAAAATATGCTTAAACACGATTTTCTGACTCAACTGCTTAATAAAGATAATCTTAAATATGAAATTGATGATTTCTTACAGACTTTAGAAGGCGAAAGAGGCATACATGCCTTTATGATTGTTGATATAGATAATTTCAAAAATGTTTATGACCAAATGGGACAGATTTTTGCTGATGCTGTTCTCAAGGATATAACAAAAAGACTCAAAAAACTTTTCAGAGAATATGACCTTATCGGCAGAGTAGGCAGAGACCAATTCGTTATCTTTATAAAAGGTTTAGAGAGTAATGATATTCTTCCAAAGAGAGCTGAAAGTATTTGTAATATCTTAAAACAGGACTTTGAGTCTGGAGATAATCTTATTTCAGTTTCTGGAAGTGTTGGAATTTCAATTTATCCACACGATGGGGCTAACTTTGATGAGCTTTATAGTAATTCTAAGATAGCACTTTTCTCGATAAAGCATAAAGGAAAGAATAGCTGGCTATTCTATAATCAGGAGCTTTCTGATGATGAGGAAGAATAATTGAGAGATTTTCTAAGACAATTTAAAATTTTGCCCAATCTTTTTCAAGATTATTATGAGCTAAAGGTTATTATCAAACTCACATAATGATAAAAGTTAAAGCGGAAATCCTTTATAAAAATATGGGTTTCCGCTTTTTTAGAAAGTTTTAAAAATATAAATAAAAGCTATTGACAAATAGTTTGAATCGTCATATAATGTAATCACAGTAAAACATACTAAAAAGATAGGAATACAGGAGAATAGAAAAGATGCTTTATATCGACTTTCGATGTTGCCGCGTATAATCACTAATCATAATCTGAATTAAATAAAAATATATTATTAGAGGAGATAGATATTATGTCAAAAATTGCTACTAAACTTACAGACCTTATTGGAAATACACCTTTACTCGAAATCACAAACTATGAAGCTAATAATAATCTTGATGCTAAGATTATTGCAAAGCTTGAGTATTTTAACCCTCTCGGAAGCGTTAAGGACAGAGTTGCTTATGCTATGATTGAAAAAGGCATTGCTAATGGCAAGATTAACAAGGATACTGTTATTATTGAGCCTACAAGTGGTAATACAGGCATTGGACTTGCGTTTGTTGCTGCTTCAAAGGGTTTAAGACTTATTCTTACAATGCCTGAAACAATGAGTATTGAGCGTAGAAAGATTGTTTCAGCACTTGGTGCTGAGGTTGTGTTGACCCCTGGTGCAGAGGGTATGAAGGGTGCTATTGCAAAGGCTAATGCACTTGTTGAGGAATATGGAAACGCTATAATTCCACAGCAGTTTGAAAATGAGGCTAATCCAGAAATTCACAAAAAGACTACTGCTGAAGAAATCTGGAGAGATACTGATGGCAAGGTTGATATTTTTGTTGCAGGTGTTGGCACAGGCGGTACTATAACAGGTAATGGCGAGGCTCTCAAGGCTAAGAATCCTAATGTTAAGATTGTTGCTGTTGAACCTGAATCATCACCAGTTCTTTCGGGCGGAAAGGCAGGTCCACATAAGATTCAGGGTATTGGAGCAGGCTTTGTTCCTGGCGTAATGAATCTTGATATAGTTGATGAGATTATAAAGGTTTCTAATGACGATGCTTTTGAGGGTGCAAGAGCAGTAGCAAAGAGTGATGGACTTCTCGTGGGTATTTCATCAGGTGCTGCAATTCACGCTGCAACAGTTCTTGCAAAGCGTCCTGAGAATAAAGGCAAGAATATTGTAGTTCTTCTTCCGGATACAGGCGAGAGATACCTCTCAACAACACTTTTCTAAGTTAAATAAATTAAGTATAAATAAAGGATACAGCTCAGATTATGAGTTGTGTCCTTTTTATGTGGATTAGATTTACTTACATAAGATAGGTAAAAGTTTTGCTCAAGCTTTTTTAAAAGCAAAGTCTTTGGTCGCTCTTCGTAAAGAGCTAAATCCCTTAACTATTATCTTAAAACAAAATAAACAGATTTATCCGCTACTTGTGTTTTTCGACAATATAAAGTATAATGATAATATAATCGGCTAATTATATAAAAAATCCACAGCCACATTATACTATAAAACGACCTACATATGTCTAAGCGTGCATATGAATTAAAAACGGAGGTAATTGTTATGAAGCGTTTTACGGCTATTTTAGCTGCACTTTTGGCGGCCTCGTGCGTATTTTCTTCTGCCGTAATGGCTATTCCTGGTGAAACCGACCCGCAAACAGGTTACAACCAATATGTACAAGATAATATTAGATATGATGCATTAGGATATGCGTATATTGATGATGAAGACGGCACAAGAATATATTATGACCTTAACTCCTATGGATATTTTGTTCCTATAAATAATCCATATGAAGAACCAAGCCAAGAGCCAAGCTCTGAACCAAGTGTTGAAGAACCGAGTCAAGAGCCAAGTCCTGAACCAAGTGTTGAAGAACCGAGTCAAGAGCCAAGCTCTGAACCAAGCGTTGAAGAACCAAGCCAAGAGCCAAGCTCTGAACCAAGTGTTGAAGAATCGAGTCAAGAGCCAAGCTCTGAACCAAGTGTTGTAGAATCAAGCCAAGAGCCAAGCAAACAAGAAAGCTCAAAAGAAACCTCTAAAAGAAGTGACAAAAGCGAAATCCCCCTTATCAATTATAAGCTTGACGCACTTAAAATGAATATTGCTCTCCCGAATGATGTTTATGCAATCTTGAGAAGTGGTGAGCAAAACGAAAAAGCCCTTGAGCTTTTTAAGATGACCGCAGAAGAAGCTGTTGCATCTCTTAAAAAATCTAATATGTATCTCAAAGCTTCTCCAGAGGATTTTGCCTATGATATAACCGTAACTATGACACAAGATGAGGACAGTAAAACAATAAATAACTTCACAGAACTTTCTGACAAGGATTTAATTGAAATTACAAACTCTCTTACAAAACAAAAAGAATACACCTCTTGCACACAGAAAAAATATGGTGATGTTCTATATCTTAGCTTAAATTATCATTCAACAGAAGATGGCGATGATATTGCTGGTATTCAAAATTATACTGTTGTAAATGGTCAGAAAATTACCATTACACTTCAAACTCGTGCGAAAGACCTCAGCGACCAACAAAAAGAAATTCTTGAAGCTGTTATGAAAAGCGTTTCCTTTACAGACATTAAGCCACCTGTTAAAGCAGATACAAATGATGACGAAATCCAAAATATGATGATTCTCATTTATACTACTGCTGGTGTATGTATAGTTCTTTTCATAGTTTTGATTTCAGTTCTTATAAGTCGCTCTTGCAAGAAAAAGAAGCTTTTAGCCGAAATTGAAAATAATAATATTTCAGAGCAAAAACCTGAAAAGAAAAATTCTGAAACAAAAAATAAAGCCGAAGACAAGTCAAAGAAAAAAGATGATAAAAAAGCCGAAAAGTCAGACAAAAAACAGAAGCCTAAAAAGCAAGATGAAAAAAAGGATTCTAAGAAACCTGACAAACCTAAGCTCGAATCAAAAAAAGAAGTAACATCTATTGAACCTAAGTACGAAAAAAATTCTGAGTCAAACACAGATGATAAAAAGACTGAAACAAAAATAGAAGAAAAAGCTGTTTCAGAAGAAAGTGCTTATAAGTTTGATGATTTTGCACTATTTGATGCACAACCAACGATAGAGAAAATTGAGATTTATAATTCAAATGATGAGCAAACTAAAGTAAATCCAAATCTTCCAAAAGCACCTAAATATAATCCTCCTGGAACAGTGGATTATATAACAACTGGTGTTTCTAAAACGCCTGAGCAAGCTGGTATTCAGCTTACAACTGAAACCTTTACCGTTCCAAAGACTAAGAATGATATTAAACCAATCGAGGAAGAAACCTCTGAAAAAATTGAGTCTGCTCCAGTAGTTGAGGATAAGAAAGCTGAAACTATAGAGTCTGCTCCAGTAGTTGAAGATAAAAAGCCTGAAATTACCGAACCTGATACTCATGACACTAAAGATAAGTCTTTAAAAAGCTTCCTCGGAAGAATTAAAAAGGCTGTTGTTCCTGAAATTGATGAAGATGCTTTTGAGCATGAAAATACAATAAATGCAAGCACTAAGCCTATCGACAATACTCCAAAGCCAGTAATTGCACCTGCAAAGCTTGTTGAAAAGCCACAGCCTATTGTTGCGCCTGTAGAACCCGTTGAAAAGCCACAGCCTACTGCTAATCCTGCAGAGCCTGTTAAAAAAGCTCCATCTGCTCCAATAAAGGAAACTACAACAGAAAGTGATATATATTCAAGATACGAAAAACTTTTTGGCAAAAACGATTCATCTTCTGAAAACAGCGAAAGCCTTGATAAAACAGAATCCCGTTTTGAAAAGCTCTTTGGTGTTAAAAATTCAACAGAAAATAATGAGAATTCCGACAATAAACAAACCAATGCTAATAACGAGCCAAAAGATGATAGCGTTGTTTTTGAAAAGCCTATTCAAAATGATGAAGAAAATGTTCACAACAGAACCCCTCAAAGCACAATTCCTGCTCTAAAAACAGAATCTCGCTTTGAAAAACTTTTCGGAAAAAACGACCCTGAAAGCCTTTCACAGTCACAGACTAAGGCACAGCAGACAACAGATGAAATCAATAATTCCGAGAAGAAATAAACTTATATCAGCTTGGCTGATAAAATTTCAAGAAAGGTTTGATTTCCAATGGATAAACTGCTCATTAAAAATGTGCATATCATCGACCCTTCACAATCCCTTAACTGCATAAGCGATATTATGATTGAGGACGGCGTTATATCAAAGCTTGGTAAAAATCTTACTGTCGATTGCAAAACCATTGATGGTTCAGGTCTTTATGCCTCTCCAGGTCTTGTAGATATGCATGTACATCTTCGTGACCCAGGCTTTACTGATAAAGAAGATATTATGACTGGGTGTAAAAGTGCAGCGGCTGGTGGTGTAACAAGCTTACTTGCCATGCCAAACACAAAGCCTGCTGTTGATACTCCAGAAACTGTAAAGTATATTCTTGATAAAGCAAAAAATGCAGACGCAAGAGTTTATGTTGTCGGAGCGATTACTAAGGGCTTAAAAAGTGAGGAAATGACTGATATTCCTGCACTTAAAGAGGCGGGAATTATTGCTCTCTCTGATGATGGCAGACCTGTTGTAAATACAAAATTTATGGCAGAGGCTATGCAACTTGCTGATGAGCTTGGTCTTACAGTTACTGCACACTGCGAAGATTTATTTCTTGCAGACGGCGGAAAAATTAACGAAGGCAAGGTTTCTAAACTTCTTGGTATAAAAGGCATACCTGCCGCCGCTGAGGATACTGGTACAGCAAGAGAAATTGCAATAGCTGCTGCATATGGAACTGCTATTCATATATGCCATGTCAGCACAGCTACTTCTGTTGCACTTGTTCGTGATGCAAAGGCTCGTGGTGTTCGTGTTACCGCAGAAACCTGCCCACATTACTTTACCTTTACAGAAAATGAACTTCTCAAGCGTGATGCAGATTTCAGAATGAACCCTCCTCTTAGAACAGAAACAGACAGGCAAGCTATCATAGACGGACTTCTTGATGGCACTCTCGATGCAATCTCAACAGACCATGCACCACATACTCCAGAAGAAAAAGCTGATTTTGAGAAGTCACCTAACGGAAGTATTGGTATGGAAACTTCTTTCTCGGCTTCATATACCGCTCTTGTAAGCACTGGTATTATGTCGCTCGAAAAGCTTATAAAGCTTATGTCAACAACCCCTGCAGAAATTCTTGGAATAAATGCTGGCTCACTAACAGTTGGTTCACCTGCTGATATTATGCTCTTTGACTCTAATGAAGAATGGGTAGTTGATGAAAATAAACTGCACGGAAAATCAAAAAACACACCATTTAAGGGTAAAACTCTTAAATCTCGTGTTAAATATACAATTTGTGGTGGCAGAATAGTATACACTGCAGAATAAAATTAAACGGAGGCTGATTACAATGTCATTTGACAGACTTATCGCTAAAATTATTGAAACTAAAAATCCGACAGTAGCAGGACTTGACCCAAAGCTTGATTATATTCCTGTATACATTAAAGAGGAATCCTATGCAAAATATGGCAAGAATCTTGAGGGTGCAGCAGATGCTCTCCTCACATTCAACAAGGCCCTTATTGATGCTCTTTGCGATATAGTTCCTGCTATAAAGCCACAGGCAGCTTACTATGAAATGTATGGTTTCTATGGCGTTAAGGCTCTATATGAAACTATCTCATATGCTAAAGAAAAAGGTATGTTCGTAATTACAGACGGCAAGAGAAACGACATAGGCACAACTATGGAGGCTTATGCAACTGCTCACCTTGGCAAAACAGATGTTGAGGGTGTTAAGTTTGAGGCTTTTGGTGCAGATGCACTTACTGTTAATGGTTATCTCGGAACAGACGGCATTAAGCCATTGCTCAAGATTTGTGAAGATTCTGACAAGGGAATTTTCGTACTTGTCAAAACATCTAATCCATCATCAGGCGAACTTCAAGACAGAGAGTTTGCAGACGGCAAGTCTGTATATGCAACTATGGGCGAAATGTGCGAAAACTGGGGCTCAGAGCTTGTCGGTAAATATGGATATTCAGCAGTAGGCTCTGTTGTAGGTGCAACATATCCTGCACAGCTCGGAGAATTGAGAAAATCTATGCCCCACACCTTCTTCCTTGTACCTGGATATGGTGCACAAGGTGGCGGTGCAAAAGATGTTGCTCCTGCATTTGATTCAAATGGTATTGGTGCTATTATCAATTCTTCTCGTGGAATTATGTGTGCATACAAAAAAGAAGGCTGTGACGAAAAGGATTTTGCAGCCGCTGCAAGACGAGAAGCTATCCGTATGAGAGATGACATCAATTCTGCCATTTCTGGCTGATAATCTAAGACAGGTTCTAAAATAAAAAGCTTGTAGAATCGGTGGACGGAGTCATTTTGATTGTTAATGACAAAGTCCTTAACATCTCTTTGTTTCTAAAGAGGCGGATTATGGACAAGTCTGTAAAAAACGGAAAATAGAAAAAGATACCCTCTATGGTGGAATAAAGGAAACTACCATAGGGGGATTTTTTATATCAAGAAGTTACAGATATATAAGCGATTAGAAATAGAAAACAGGTTAATATGGGATTTTCTCTTGCTCACAAAAAGGAAGTGGAGTTATCTATTGAATATCAAGTAGCAAATATTGTGCTTTAGCTGAAAATTTCTTTTTCATACTCAAAACCGAGTGTATCCACAGAATACATCAACTTCTACAACAATTACCGTATTCAAACAAAAACAAAACTGACTCCGCTTGAAAAACGAAATCAGTTTGTTTCTTAAAATTTAATTTTCTATCTTAAGTACACTTTTTGTACTGTCTGCACAATCTGGGGCAGGTTAGGTCACTAAGTTCGCCTCTATTATTTTTCTTATCAGTAACATTAGTTGAATAGAAAACCCTTGATAGAGTTCCCTACGAAAAACATTCCACTGGAATATTTTTCTACCCTCCTGCCCTTAACTCGGGGAAAGTTATATCAAATTACTTAGAGGATTTTTTTCTTTTTCTATACATTGCTATTGCAATAATAGAGGTACTTGAGATTAAACCAAGTGTAAACCATATAATCATATTGTCTGCACCAGTTTGCGGAACTTTTCCATTTTGATTGGAAGAATTATTAGGAATGCTCGGGGTAGATGGGTTATCAGGTGTAGCTGGTTCGTCAGGATTGCTTGGGTTATCAGGTGTAGCTGGTTCACCAGGTTTGTTTGGATTTTCAGGATTAGATGGGTTATCTGGGTCAGTGTTTTCTGTTGGCGTCATTACGAGAACATTGCTAAACCATACTGTGAAGCCATCATAATCGTCAGTGCTTATATCATTTTCAGGGTTACTAAAATTGATAGTTTGACCGTTTAATATTAACTTAAACTTATTAGCATCCTTGCTGAAACGATAACCTTCTTTATATGCATTTTTCGTCAGCTTCAGATAAACGCCGTAGGTATATTCTGTGTTAGCAGCAAAGGCTGTAATAGGCATACCCCAGCTTCCTTCAAAATCGCCATATCTTTGATTCCAGTATTCAGATGATGTCCAGCCAGTGTTGTCTGAGCCATCCCATCTCTCGTGGTCAATATAATACATATCATTGTCGATTTTTCCTGTAAATACGGGAACATCTCCAACCTTAAAGTTGAGGGTTGCATTATTAATTTCTACTGTGTTAATTTCTTTATCAGCACTTGGAGCTTTAAACTCTTCTGTTTTGATATTCTTTATGGTAAGAGTTTTGCCGTCCTCTGAAACAACAGAAGTTGTACCAGTCATATCTGTGCCGTCCACATTTACTTTATATTCAGCATTTTTGTCGAATATATATCCACTTTTCGCCTTAAGCTCTATGCCATAGGTATAGCTATGGCCGACTTCAAAAGTACCATATTCGTTTTTTCCTTCACTACTGTATGGGTCACTGTAATAATTTACCTTACCGTCATCACGAACCCAGAATTCATCTGTAAGCTCATATTGCTCTGAATTTGTTTTTGCACCATAGCCATGAGCGTCAGTGCCGTCTGAAAGAGGACCTCTCGGTGTGTTTCCTGGGTAAATATCAAGCATTGTGTTTGTAATTCTGATATTGGTATCTACCTTATTGTCTTGAATAGCTTCGGTCGGAGTCATAGAAATAAGATTGAAAGTCATAGCTTCAACACTATCGTCATAATCAATATCTTCAATATTGAAATCTATGTCTTTTCCGTTAATTTTAATCTTAACACTATCAGCTAAGCGATAACCTTCTTCCCATGCGTCTCCATCTATTCTAAAATATATACTGTATTCGTAGTTGACGCCTGACTTGAATTTCTCAATATGTTTTTCAAAAGCCTGATTGAAGAATGGACTTGTACATATACCTTCACCATTGACATTATCACGCCAATATTCTACAATACTATATTTACTGTTTTCGGGTTCTTTGCCTGTGAATTTAGGAGTATCACCCACATTGAATGTCAAAGTAGCATTGTTGACTTCTATCGTATCAATTACTTTGTAATTGTCAAGAGATTCAAATGTCGTTGTGTGCATATTCTTTATGGTAAGAATACTTTCATCTTCAGAAACAGTGCAAATTGCATCATCTATATCTTCAAAATGCCAAGAGTCTTTAATCAGATATTTGGCAGTTTTATTGAACTTATATCCGTCTTTTGCTTTAAGCTCCATACCATAAGTGTAGCTGCGGCCAGATTCAAATATATCGTATTCATGTTTGCCTGATGAAGAGTTTACTTTGCCATCGTCACGAACCCAAAATTCATTTATAATTTCATATTGTTGGTCTGAATCAAGTGTTAAATCACCATAGCCGTAATGGTCATTGGCTCTGTTTAATTTATTGCCAGGACTTATATCTATCCAAGTCCAACCTGGTTTAAAAGCAATAGTTGTGTCTACATCAGTTTTTTGTGATTGAACTGCAAGAGTCTGCCTGTTGTCAGAAAGGGGCTCAGTTGTGGTAGCCGAAGCCGCTGTGGTAGCTGATAATAGCATACAAGACGATAACAAAACCGATAGCACTTGGTTTGTTTTTTTGATTGATGTTTTTTTCATATTTTCTCAACCTCGCTTTACTAAATAATTTATTTTAGCTTTGTTTAGTTTAGGCTTTAGTTACCATAGCTAAAATACACCTCCATAGGCTTGAAATTTTTACACTTTTATTATACTATAAGATATTATAGTGTAGTGAATTATTTCCATAATGTCACTTTCCAATTTGGAAAATAATTTTTATAGTTTAACACGGGGTGTATAATATTATATAGAAGTGTGGGGTTTATAAGATGGAATTTAATGAAAGACTTAATGATTATATAGAAATTATAAATTGTACTGCTAAGGATTTATGTAAGGTTTCGGGTTTATCACCCTCTACTATCAGTCGCTATCGCTCAGGTGAGCGTGTGCCTGAAATTAATAGTGAGGCTTTGGAAAGACTTTGTGAAGCTATTGTTATATTAGCAGAAAATAAACAACCTAATATAACAAAAAAATCAGTTATAGATTCTTTTCTTGAATGTGATGATGTAAGTACAGCAGATAGAGAGCAATTAAGAAAAAATTTTAATACATTGATTTCAATAATGAATATAAATGTATCAAAGCTTTGCAAATATATAAACTATGATTCTTCAACAATATTCAGAATAAAGAGTGGTTCTCGTCAGCCTGCTGAGCCTGTTAAATTTGCAGAGGATGTTGCATGCTGTGTTGCGAAAGAAGTAGAGAACGATTCTCAGATAAAAATACTTTCTGAACTTTTGGAATGTTCAAAAGAAGAACTTTCCGATAGTTCAAAGCGTTTTGAAAAGATAAAAGAATGGCTTATAGATGGAAAAGGTAAGAGTGATAATAACATATCAAATTTTTTAGATAAGCTAAATGAATTTGATTTAAATGAATATATTAAAGCGATACATTTTGATGAACTAAAAGTACCAACGTTGCCGTTTCAGCTTCCGACATCAAAAAGCTATTTTGGTTTAAAAAATATGATGCAGAGTGAGCTTGATTTTCTCAAGGCGACAGTTCTTTCTAAATCTATGGAACAAGTTATAATGTATAGTGATATGCCAATGGAAAGTATGGCTAAGGATGCAGATTTTCCTAAAAAGTGGATGTTTGGTATGGCTATGATGCTAAAAAAAGGCTTGCACTTAAATATGATACATAATGTTGATAGACCGTTTTCAGAAATGATGCTCGGGCTTGAAAGCTATATACCTATGTATATGACAGGTCAGATTTCGCCATATTATATAAAAGGTATACAGAATAGTGTTTTTTTGCATTTCCTTAAAGTATCAGGAACAGTTGCATTATCCGGTGAGGCTATTTCTGGTTATCATAGTGACGGAAAGTATTATCTTACAAAATCTAAGGACGAGGTTGCCTATTATAATAAGAGAGCAAACGAACTGTTAAGCAATGCACATTCCCTTATGGATATTTATAGAGAGGATAGTGTAAGTGCATTGAATGCTTTTTTATTTTCAGATGTTCACACAGAAGGAAAGAGAAGAAGTATTTTATCTTCACTACCACTTTATACTATGGAGGAGAATTATTTAAAGAAGTTTTTAGAAAAACATTCTCTTTCGGAAGCAGATAAACAGAATATAATGTCTTATGCTGAACAACAAAGAAATATTGCAGGGCAAATTCTTAAAAATAATATCATTGAGGACGAAATTCCTTATATAACTAAAGAAGAATTTGAAAACTATCCTATGTCGCTCTCTCTTTCCGGAATGTTTTACGAAAATGATATACTGTATACATACAAAGACTATCTTGAACATTTAAAGCAAAGCCTGAAGTATGCAGAAAAACACCCAAATTATATTTTTAAGCAGACATCTGCACATACTTTCCGCAACTTGCAGATAATAATACATGAAGGGCAGTGGGTTATGATTTCTAAGGGGAAATCTCCCGCAATTCATTTTATAATTCATCACCCAAAGCTTAGAGAGGCAATAGAGAATTTTACTCCACCAATGCAGGAAAGTTAGTTTATATATAAGAAAATCCTATCTATTGGGCAATTTATTGCTTTAATATAGATAGGATTTTTAATATGACATAAATTTAAAAAATTTAAGACTTATTTTAATGGTTTTTTATTTTTTGATTTATCTTTTTAGCTTCGTTTTTATAATAAAGCCAAAAGAAAAAGTAAATTACAAATGATAGTGCAATCATAATTAGAACAGAGCTTATAACTATTCCTATGCCTAAACTAATTGGAAGCCAACCAGCAATAAAGGCAGTAATAAAATAAATAATAAAGCCGATGCCAAGGTGAATAAGACACTTTATTCCTTGTGAAAGCTTTTCATTTTCGTATATCAAAGTTGGCAATGCAAATGCTATTCCGACAACCGCTGAACAGATAAGCTGTTTGAGATATTCGTTTGCAGTAAAATAAATTTTGCCTTCTGAAAATGATATTATAAGCATAACAAGGCAGTTTATAGTGCAGCCCCAAGCAATTCCTAAAAAAGTTCTTCCTAAAAATTTTTTCATAAATAAAACTCCTTTCATAAACCAAGACATTTCTTAAATTCAGACAAATATTTTCTTGAGATATATTCGCTTTGTTTGTTTTTTAGAAAAAGTTTCATCATACCGCTGAATGATGGTTCAACAAAATCAATTTGTTTAAGATTTATTACTGCACTTTTTGAGATTTGTATAAAATCTTTGCCAAGTAATGATAAAAGCTCATAAAGCCTTTTCTTAGAGCGGTACTTATGGTTTTCACAATAAATAATGGTTTCTGAATTTTCAATACGAATCATATAAATTTCTGTGGGTTGAATAATAATGATTTTTTCATCATCATTTGCGGTTATAAGTTCTGATTTAGTATCAAGTAATGAAACCGCCTGTTGAACCTCTGGTGTAATTTTATTTGTATATATAACCGCATAAGGTTTATTTGTGTCGATTATTTCAATCCGAATGTTCAATTTTAAAACCTCCTTTCTTTTGATATTATTATATATAAATGAAGTTTTGTTGTCAGCAAAATTACGCTAAGAGGTATATATTTGCTGCTGAAATTCAAATATCGAGAGCTGAAGGAGTTAATTGATTTTTAGTTTTATATAAAAATCCGCTTTTGATATAAATACCAAAGGCGGATTAAAATTTTAAGCGATAGTATTTAATTTTTCTTTGATAACAGTGATTGCCTCTTGGATTCCTTCATCGCTCATGGAAAATTCCTGACTATGCAAAATTTCGCTTTTTTCCTTGCAAAACTTTCCAGTCCAAATTTCTAAAAGTAGAGTGCGTTCTTTTTCGTCATTATCCTTTGGTGAAAGACAATAGCGAAAATTTCCTTCGCTTTCAGAAAATGGATTATCACACTGAAACCATAGTAAGAGCGGCATATCGTCGCATATCATATCTGAATCGCTCCTTAGGTGAAATAAACAAGCTCTTCATCAGGTTTTTTGCCCGGTTCAACTGCAAGAATATATAACACAGGGCCAACACCTTGATAAGCTGAATTATTCTCAACCTTAATCTTAGCTTTAACCTTATACCAACCTTTATTTTTAAGCTTGAGGTCAGTATTTGAGTTGCAGACAAAGCCAATATAATTTATATCCTCAGCACAGCAGGTCATACAGAAGCGCCCTGCGATAAAGGTATTTTTAGGAAGCTTAGGGGATTTTGCGACAATGCCCGTATAGCTGATAATCTTACCATCATACTTATCAGGCTCGTCCATAGCGTCAAGATAAAGTATACCGAAATCCTCGTCCTTAATCTCAACAATAGGTGCTTTAAGGTCAAATGGTAATTCGTCTTTGATGTCGTCTGGCTCGATAGAACCATCTTTATATTCAAAAACAATACTAGCTCGGCGATTCAATGCACGAACTGCATTATGGAATTTAGCCTTATCAACACCAGGCTCACAACGATTTATTGCAATCATTTCTGCGGCGGAGAATTTATCTATCATAAGCTGACGCATATTAGCATTATAAATATCAAATGTTGTAGCATCAAGCATCATCATTGTTTGATAGATTTGCCAGTTCTTAGGAAGTGCTTCGGCAAGCTGTTGAATAAGCCACATACCGTTATATTCGATAAGAACTCTTTCAGCTCTGCACTTTTTGCGAAGTTCCTCGAGGTGCTTGGCATTAAGCTCGGCTTCGTCCTCTATAACTGCTATTGTAACATTTCCACCATGGAATTTAGATGTATCGAATTCCTCGATACCCTCTTCACAAACAACAATAAGTGTTCTGTCGCCATCGTGAAAGCGTTTGTCAGACATAGATTCTTGAATGAACTGAGTTTTTCCGCCCTCAAGAAATCCCAAAAACAGATAAACAGGTATAGTCATTTAATCAAATCCTTTCGGGAGAATCTCTTAGCAATCGAAAAGTTCAGCAAGAGCAGCCTCATTAAGTTTAGAACCGATAACACAAAGCCTGCCAGTATAGTCAGCAGAACCATTTCTTACATTTGATTCCTTAGGAACGAAGTCAAAGTGAATCCATTCACCGTTTTCACCTGCAACAATGCCCTTTGCACGAAGTATGAAACCATACTTTTCAGTATCATTCAAAGCAGAGAGAATTTTTTCAATTTCTTCCTTTGTGAAGTGCTTTGCAGTTTCCTTGCCCCAGCTTGTGAATACTTCATCAGCATGGTGATGATGTCCGTTATGGTCATGACAGCAATGCTCGTGGTCATGCTCATCGTGGTCATGGTGGCAATGCTCATGGTCATGCTCATCGTGGTCGTGGTGGCAATGTTCGTGTTCATGCTCGTCGTGGTCGTGATGGCAATGTTCGTGTTCATGCTCGTCGTGGTCATGGTCGCAATGTTCACCGTCATGGTGATGATGTCCGCAGGTTGGGCAAACTTCAGCTTCTTTGAGGAGGTCTTCTGTGAAGGAGTTGTCACCCTCGATTGCTGTAAGAATGTTTTTACCAGAGATTTCGCTCCATGGAGTTGTAACAACTCTTGCTTTGCTATTATGCTCACGAATAAGGGCGAGAGCGGCATCAAGCTTTTCCTGTGAAAGATTTTGAGTTCTGCTGAGAACGATAGTGCTTGCATATTCGATTTGGTTAAGATAGAACTCACCAAAATTCTTAATATACATCTTGCACTTTGTAGCATCTGCAACTGTAACAAAACCGTTAAGGCAAACCTTATCTGTTACGACAGCCTGAACAGCCTTAATAACATCTGAAAGCTTACCAACGCCTGATGGTTCAATGATGATTCTGTCAGGAGAGTAGTCCTCAAGAACCTTGCCGAGAGCCTTTTCAAAATCACCAACAAGAGAACAGCAGATACAGCCAGAATTCATTTCGTTAATCTGCACGCCAGCCTCCTTGAGGAAACCGCCGTCAATGCCGATTTCGCCGAACTCATTCTCAATTAAAACGAGCTTTTCGCCCTTAAAGGCTTCTTCGATAAGCTTTTTGATAAGTGTAGTTTTTCCTGCACCGAGAAAGCCTGAAAAAATATCAATTTTAGTCATAAAGAATCCCTTCTTCTAAGAAATTTGCATATTATAGTTTGTGTGCTATAAAATTTGCCTAATCTTTATTATATACCTTTTTTGCGATAATAGCAAGTATTCGAAAAAACACAATTTCAAGTGTCATATAAAATATAAAACCATTGCCAGAAGATTTCCTTTACAAAATGTATTTGAGGGTGTATAGTATTAGCTACAGAGTAAGATTGTGTGCGTTAAGTGTCATACGAACGGGGAGTTGTCGTATGAACGAAAAGAATTTCTTGCGGTACGCAGTCTGCATCCCGCTGTTTGATAATGTAAAGAAGTAATCTTCTTATTTCATTACAGCGATTCTGTAAAAATAAGGAGGTTTTTTTATGTTCAAAAACAAATTGAATGAAACAAAAAGTCGCAAAGCTAAGCTATCAACACAAACAATGGCAGTATTTGCAATTCTTATTGCTGCCCAGTTTGTAATTTCACAATTTCTTACATTTCAGGTGTGGAATATCAAAATAGGCTTTTCATTTGTTCCAGTAGTTATCGCCGCAAGACTTTATGGTGCAATAGGAGCTGCAGAAGTAGCAGGAATAGGCGATATTATCGGAGTGATGTTTCGACCTGTTGGAATATGGTTTCCGCCGATTACGATTTCAGCTATGCTGGTAGGTGCTATATTTGGATTGCTTCTTAAAAAGAGTGATAGCTTTATAAGAATTTTAATTTCGGTACTTATATCAGAATTTGTTTTTAGCTTGTTTATTACACCATTATGGTTGACAATACTTTATAAAGGTAATGAAACAGATTTCTTTGCATTCTATTTTTCTACCCTTGTTTCACGCCTTTTTGTTCAGATAATACCAATGACCATAGTGAAGCTTGTTGTTATTACAGCAATGCTTAAAGCTATGGATAAGATTAAATTTGTAAGGCATATGACAGAAGTTAATACCTGAAATTTTCTATATTTATTAATATTTTCAACTCCCAATAAATAAAGGGCATCAGACGCATTTTATAAGAGTGTGTTTGATGTCCTTTTTGTTATATAATCAAAGCTTAATATAACAATTCTAAAAATATTGACAAAGTCACCATTAAATTTTATTATAATGTAAAGTTGATTTAAAGCTGAAAGGACTGAAATAATATGTCAGAATTTAAGACAAATGTTATGCGTATTCTTGATAAAGCAAAGATTACATATAAAGCACATACCTATGACCATAGTGACGGAGCTATTGATGGTGCAGCTGTTGCGGAAAAGATGGGGCAAAATCCAGAACAGGTTTTCAAAACATTGGTTACAAAGGGTGCGGGCAGAGATTATTATGTTTTTGTAGTTCCTGTATTAAAAGAACTTGATTTAAAAAAGGCAGCAAAATCTGTTGGCGAAAAGCATGTTGAAATGATTCATGTTAAGGATATAAATAAGGTTACTGGATATATCAGAGGAGGCTGTTCACCTATCGGAATGAAAAAGCAATTTGTAACAGTATTTGATAAATCTGCCGAGAATATAGAAGCAATCATAGTAAGTGCAGGAAAGATAGGTTATCAGATAGAGCTTGCACCAAAGGATTTAATTGAAATTGTTGGTGCAAAAACTGCTGAAATTACAGCGGATTAAGCAGAGGTGAAAACGATGCCTTATTCAATAGAAATAGACCTGCATGGTCATACTGTTGAAAGTGCGAGAAGTCTTATAACTTCTACACTGAAAACCTTGCCGAAAGATGTAAGAGAGGTTTCTGTTATACATGGTTATCGTGGCGGAACAGCTCTTAGAAATATGGTGAGCAAGTATTCTAATGCTAAGATAGAGAGAAAAATATTAGGACTTAATCAGGGCGTTACTGTATTTGTGATTAAGAGATAAAAATATATTTTGAAAAGCTCATCACTTCGGTGATGAGCTTTTTGCTTTATGTGTAAAGATTAAGAAAAATCTTGATTTTAAGTAGATTAGTGCTTGACAAAATATATTTGGCTGTGTTAAAATCATAAATTGTGGGCGACTATTGTTTGCTGACTGAAATCTGGAAAATAAATCCCAGTTTTCGCATATTTTGCTTGTTATAGAGCCATAATAATCAGGCTCTTTAACATATATATTTTGAGCAAGGAGGTGGATTTGATTGCCAACATTTAACCAATTGGTACGCAAGGGCAGAGAGGTTTCTGAAAAGAAAGCTAAGGCTCCTGCACTCCGTAAAGGCTGGAACTCTAAGAAGCGTGTAGCTATTGACCAAAACTCTCCACAAAAGAGAGGCGTTTGCACAGCAGTTAAGACAGCTACTCCTAAGAAGCCTAACTCAGCTCTCAGAAAGATTGCCAGAGTAAGACTTTCTAACGGTATCGAAGTTACTTCCTACATTCCTGGTGTAGGTCATAACCTTCAGGAGCACAGCGTCGTTCTCATCAGAGGCGGACGTGTAAAGGACCTTCCTGGTGTTCGTTACCACATTATCAGAGGTACGCTTGACGCACAGGGCGTTGCAAAGCGTATGCAGTCCCGTTCTAAGTATGGCGCAAAGCGTCCAAAGGCTGGAGCTGCAAAATAATTTCGCATAGAGCGAAAGAAAATTCTCTAAGGATAAATGTTTAATTGATTATGCAATACAGAGATGTATTTTTATATATAGCCTCTGTATGGCAAACGGAAGAACAAAATCCTTTCGAGTACCTAAGAATTCATCATTATGAAGGAGGGAAGTAAAGTGCCAAGAAGAGGTCAAATTGCTAAGAGAGATGTCCTGCCTGATCCAGTGTATAACTCAAAGCTCGTCACTCGTCTTATCAACAACATCATGTATGACGGAAAGAAGGGTGTTTCCCAGAAAATCGTTTACGGTGCTTTTGATATTATTTCCGAGAAGACAGGCAAGGAGCCATTAGAGGTTTTTGAGCAGGCTATGGAAAATGTTATGCCTTCTTTGGAGGTTAAGGCTCGCCGTGTTGGTGGTGCTACCTATCAGGTACCTATCGAGGTTTCACCTGAGAGAAGACAGACACTTGGTCTTCGTTGGATTGCTAAGTATTCAAGACTTAGATCTGAAAAGACAATGAGAGAAAGACTTGCCGGAGAAATCCTTGATGCTGTCAACGGAACCGGCGGTGCTGCTAAGAAGCGTGAGGATACTCACAAGATGGCAGAAGCAAACAGAGCTTTCGCACATTACAGATGGTAATTGCGTACTCTATTCGGCTTAATATCCGCAAGCTGAGGACAGTATGCGTAAGCAGAAGACTTACGACAAAACATTAAGGAGGATACAAAGATGGCAAGACAAGTTTCACTTGAAATGACTCGTAATATCGGCATCATGGCTCATATCGATGCTGGTAAAACAACAACAACAGAACGTATCCTTTTCTACACCGGTATCAACCATAAAATCGGCGAGACTCATGATGGCTCTGCTACTATGGACTGGATGGTACAGGAGCAGGAAAGAGGTATTACAATTACATCTGCTGCTACTACTTGCTTCTGGAGCGGAAGCAACCACGATAAGGGTAAGCACAGAATCAATATCATAGACACCCCAGGACACGTTGACTTTACAGTTGAGGTTGAGCGTTCTTTGAGAGTTCTCGATGGCTCTGTAACAGTTCTTTGTGCAAAGGGTGGCGTTGAGCCTCAGTCCGAAACTGTTTGGAGACAGGCTGACAAATATGGCGTTCCACGCATGGTATATGTCAATAAGATGGATATTATGGGTGCGGACTTCTACCGTGTTGTAGAAATGATGAAGGATCGCCTTAAGTGTAATGCTGTTCCAATTCAGCTTCCTATCGGTGCTGAGGATACTTTTAAGGGTATTATCGACCTCGTAGAGATGAAGGCTGATGTCTATTATGATGATATGGGCCAAGATATGAAGGTTGAGGAAATCCCTGAAGATATGAAGGAGCTTGCTGAGAAATATAGAAGCGAGCTTATCGAGCATGTTGTAGAGCAGGACGAAGAACTTCTTGAGAAATATCTCGAGGGCGAGGAGCCAACAACAGAGCAAATCAAGAGAGTTATCCGTGAATCTACAATCGCTAACCACATGGTTCCGGTTACATGCGGAACTTCTTATAGAAATAAGGGCGTACAGAAGCTTCTCGACGCTATTGTCGATTATATGCCTTCTCCTGTTGATGTTCCTGCTATCAAGGGTATCAATCCTGATACAGAGGAAGAAGTAGAGCGTCATTCATCTGATACAGAGCCATTCGCAGCTCTTGCATTTAAGATTGCTACTGACCCATATGTTGGTAAGCTTTGCTTCTTTAGAGTTTATTCAGGTACATTGAACGCAGGTTCAAGCGTATATAACTCTACAAAGGGCAATACAGAGCGTATCGGTCGTATTCTTCAAATGCACGCTAACCACAGACAGGATATTGAAACAGTTTATGCAGGTGACATCGCAGCAGCTGTTGGTCTTAAGAACACAACAACTGGTGATACACTTTGCGTAGAGAGCGCTCCAGTTATCCTCGAGTCTATGGAATTCCCAGACCCAGTTATCCGTGTTGCTATCGAGCCTAAGACTAAGGCTGGTCAGGAAAAAATGGGTATTGCTCTTGCAAAGCTTGCAGAAGAAGACCCAACATTCAAGGCTTATACAGACGAAGAAACAGGACAAACTATCATCGCTGGTATGGGTGAGCTTCACCTCGAAATCATAGTAGACAGACTTCTCCGTGAGTTTAAGGTTGAAGCTAATATTGGTAAGCCACAGGTTGCATACAAGGAAACAATCCGCACAACAGCAGAGGTTGACGAGAAGTATGCAAGACAGTCTGGTGGTAAAGGACAGTATGGTCATGTTAAGATTAGAATTGAGCCGAACCCAGGCAAGGGCTATGAGTTCGTCAATGCAATCGTTGGTGGTGCTATTCCTAAGGAATATATCCCAGCAGTTGACCAAGGTATCCAGGGTGCTATGCTTTCTGGTGTTCTTGCAAACTATAATGTTGTTGATGTTAAGGTTACACTTTATGATGGTTCTTATCATGAGGTTGACTCTTCAGAAATGGCATTTAAGATTGCCGGTTCTATGGCATTCAAGTCAGCTATGAGAAAGGCAGACCCTGTTCTTCTCGAGCCGATTATGAAGGTTACAGTTATCGTTCCTGAGGAATATATGGGCGATGTTATCGGTGACCTTAACTCCCGCCGTGGTATGATTCAGGGCATGGAGGCTGTTGCAGGTGCACAGAGAATCAACGCTATGGTTCCACTTTCTCAGATGTTTGGTTATGCTACTGATATGCGTTCTAAGACACAGGGCCGTGGTCAGTATGTTATGGAGCCAAGCAACTATGCAGAGGTTCCAAAGAGCATTGCTGAGGAAATTATGTCCGCAAGAAATAAAAAGGATTAATTTTGTGTAAATTTTAGTCTATTTTTATTAAAACACTTGCATTTCTCGTGATTTATTGGTAAAATGAATCCAATATGCAAATGCAGTGTATTATATTTATAGTATAGGAGGAAAATTCAAATGGCAAAGGAAAAATTTGAAAGAAACAAACCGCATATTAACATCGGTACTATCGGCCACGTTGACCACGGTAAGACAACTCTTACTGCTGCTATCACTAAGGTTCTTAACCTCGAAGGCGATGCAGATTTCGTTGACTACGCTAACATCGACAGCGCTCCAGAAGAGAGAGCTCGTGGTATCACAATTAACACAGCACACGTTGAGTATGAAACAGACAAGCGTCACTACGCTCATGTTGACTGCCCAGGACATGCTGACTACGTTAAGAACAT
>ULVE01006302.1_pt1 | contig 25923 bp, 19 predicted proteins | sample 1959161 | NCBI WGS metagenome assembly ULVE01 (sample SAMEA4835778, study PRJEB28245) | human gut metagenome | biome: gut microbiome; material: fecal sample | place: Denmark | collected 2008
GCTCAAACTACCTAAAAGCTAAATCAGAAACTTGAGTTAATTATGCAATCATTAGCTTCTATGAATATGACCAAAGCTACATACCAATTTGTACCAGTTTTAGATTTTTCAAAACGATGGACAGACAAAGACTTATACGAATTATACCAATTAAAATCAGATGAAATAGCATTTATTGAATCAATCATTCGTCCAATGGAATAAATTGTTTATCATGGCTCAAAACTTATTTCCTCAGCGTCCTTCTTTAACTCCAACGATTTATGCTTATAAATTGATTGGAGTTGAAACTCATGAAGGTTATTTAAAGATTGGTTATACTAATCGAACAGCCAAGAAACGTATTGAAGAACAATTACACACCAGTAAGGTCCGCTATAAAATTGTATTAATTGAATCGGCAATGAAGCCTACCGGTGCTTGTTTTTCAGATAAAGACGTGCACAAAGTGCTGGAAAGGAAAGGATTTGAACGATTGAATCCCCTTGACAAGACCGATGAATGGTTCAAATGTAGCGTAAACGATGTAAAAGCTGCAATTGTGGCCTTACGTACTGGCACATTAAATATTGAGAATAGGACACAAACTTTTACTATGAGGCCTGAACAAATATGTGCAGTAAACAAAACGAAGGCATATTTTGAACAAGCTCTGAAGGATACGCCATCGCAAACTCCCAAATATTTGTGGAATGCTAAGATGCGATTTGGCAAAACATTCGCCAGCTATCAGTTAGCAAAAAGCATGCATCTATCACGCATTCTTATCTTGACTTTTAAGCCTGCTGTTGAATCGGCTTGGCACGAAGATCTGATTACTCATGTCGATTTTGAAGGATGGCAGTATATCTCCAATAAAGAAGCCAAAGACAGGGATTTGAATATCGACCAAATGTTTGAACAAGCTGACAAAAACAATCCAATAGTTGTATTCGGTTCTTTTCAAGACCTCCTTGGTACAAATGAGAGTGGAGGAATCAAGGCCAAAAATGAATTTATTCATACTACAAATTGGGATTTGGTTATTTTTGATGAATACCATTTCGGAGCTTGGCGAGAACGGGCCAAGGATTTATTCGAGAAGGAAAATGAGGAAGATGCCGTAAACTTTGATGCTGAAAAATATCAAAAAGACGAAGCCAACAATGCCATAGACGAGACGTGGCTTCCTATATCTACACGTTTCTATTTGTTCTTGTCGGGTACTCCATTTAGAGCAATCAATACAGGTGAATTTATAGAAGAACAAATCTTCAACTGGACGTATTCGGACGAACAAAAAGCAAAGGCGGAATGGCAAGGCGATAACAATCCCTATTTGTCACTCCCCAGAATGGTTATGCTCACCTACCGCATGCCTGAAGAAATCCAAGAGGTAGCCAAACAAGGGGAATTTGATGAATTTGACTTAAATGTATTCTTTTCAGCAAACGGTAACGGAGAGAATGCGCGATTTAATTATGAAAATGAGGTCCAAAAATGGCTGAATCTTGTTCGCGGTTCATACCTTCCTGCCAGTGTGGACGACTTAAAAATAGGCCAGGACAAAAGACCTCCAATGCCTTTTAGTGATGCACGACTGCTTAACGTTTTGTCACACACCTTGTGGTTTCTGCCTAATGTTGCTTCTTGCTATGCTATGGCAAACTTGCTGAAACAAAGACAAAATACTTTTTACCATGATTATAAAATAATAGTTTGTGCTGGTACTCAGGCAGGTATCGGTTTAGATGCCTTGAGGCCTGTTCAGGTTGCTATGGGGAATCCATTACAAACTAAATCTATAACCCTAACCTGCGGCAAGCTGACTACCGGTGTAACAGTAAAACCTTGGACAGGTATTTTTATGCTTAGAAATCTGAAAAGCCCAGAAACATATTTCCAAGCGGCTTTTCGTGTGCAAAGCCCTTGGGAAATAATAGATGATGACGGGGATAATATTATCATAAAAAAAGAATGTTATGTCTTTGATTTTGCTCTTGACAGGGCCCTTCGCCAAATATCGGATTACAGTTGCAGGTTGGATATAAACGAATCTAATCCTGAAACAAAAGTAGGAAAATTTATCAGATTTCTGCCTGTACTAGCATACGATGGAAGTAGTATGAAAGAAGTTAACGCCCAAGACATCCTCGACATTGCACTAGCAGGAACATCAGCTACACTTTTAGCCAAACGATGGGAATCAGCCCTACTTGTCAATGTAGATAATGAAACTTTAAGAAGACTTCTTGATAGCCCTGAGGCTATGAAAGCCTTAATGAATATTGAAGGATTTAGAAATCTCAACAATGATCTGACAACTATCATCAACCAGTCTGAATCCATCAAGAAAGCTAAGAAAGACAAGCATGATTTGACTTCTAAAGAGAAAAAGGAGCTATCAGCTGAAGAAAAAGAGATGAAAAGTAAACGCAAACAAATTCAGGAAAAACTAATTAAGTTTGCTACGCGTATTCCTGTCTTTATGTATTTAACTGATTATCGTGAACGCTGTCTGAAAGATATCATTACCCAATTGGAACCTGGTCTTTTCAAGAAAGTAACCGGCCTGAGTGTGGAAGATTTCAACATGCTTTGCACGTTAGGAGTATTTAATGCTCCTCTTATGAACGATGCTATTTTTAAATTCAAGCGTTATGAAGATGCCAGTCTTGTCTATACCGGTATAGATAAGCATCAGGATGATGAAGTAGGAGGTTGGGATACTACCATTAGAAGAGCTGAATATGAAAAGCTTTTTTATAATCAGCAATCATCAATGGAATAAGGCTTTATTGTTGCAAAGCTAAAGAAAAAGTCACTGTCATAGTGCCAAAATGACAGTAACTCCTATATAACTTATGTCCTTGTGCAACAAGGCCAAAAGTGAGGGACACACATTGTTTACTTACCGTGCTCGTTTTGGTTGTATAATGGTGTTTGTCCATTGTGGTTATCCATGTAAGTTTGTATTCTTTGGGATTCCCACTGAGAAGCACCATCAAGAGTAGAAGCATTTCCGACAATTCTCATCTTGTCGAAATCTTTATCTTGATGGTGTTCTGCTTCTCTTCTTTCAGGGTCATTGGTTATCCCAACATACACCACTTTATTCCCCTTGGTAAGTTCATACTTATAAGTATCTCTTTTTTTTGCCATAATAGGTTCGAATAAATAGATTAAACATGTTAATTGCCCTTGGTAACGGAGAGGAACTTCGTCATCTTGATTTCAGAAAGATTAAAGTAAACTGCTGTTGTGTCTGCGAAGAGACTATTAAGCACAACAGAATGCCGATGGCACTATTGTAAAAATATCAAAAGGTGTGCCAAAATTATACAAAAATGACAATATGCCAAATTGACAGACATATAACTTATGTGGATTAATCTATAATTCACCCACAACTTGTGGGTGAATTATAATCTATTCATTATAAATCAAATAAAACATTTTGGTATATCCGATACTTGTTCCCAAGAAACCTTTAAATTTAGGTCATTTTCTTCCTAAATCAATACTCAAGATTTAGGATTTTTCTCTCCTCAATGGTTCTCCACATGAAGCACTCCCCACCTCCTCCATCCACTCCTGATAAAGGGGCTACCGGCCCAAAATGCCAATACTTGGTAGATTCGTCGGCCAGACGTTTGTAGGTTTCCGAACGATAGAACAGGAGCAGGGCGTCGACATAGCTGGCGTAGGTATGGACAAATCTGTTTTGAAAAGTGCGCCTTACAGCTGACAGTTGACAGTTTATGAAAATCGATTCTCAGTTTTTCTTTTTCTGTTGTGGTGAACACCGCCTTGGAACCCCGACAAAGAAAAGGGGGATGGGAAACGGGTGATTTATAGGATTACTTCAGATGCAACGGATGGATGCGGTTATCATATTCCGTCGTAAAGTGTTCTTGCATGGTCTCAAAATTTTTCTGTACAACTTCAGAATGGCTATGCTGGGCACAACGATAATGAATTTACACCATTCATATCGCTTCATGTAAGATTTGGCACTCGCAAGTGCCAAATCTGTAGCAAATCCACGCCCCAGTTCCATAATGAATTGCTCAAGGTTATCAATCAGAGCCTGTTCCAGTTTGCTTTCATCAAACTTTGAATCCTTACGGAAACTCAGAAACTCTGCAATGACCGGGCTCTTTATATATTCTTGTGTATCATTATCTTCTATAATCGGCTTCGGTAAAGCAAGGCTTTCCCTATAACACGCCATGCGGCGGCCGTAATATTGTGTGTTGATGTTACGGCTTAAAGTCCTTACACTCCACATCTGTTCTGAAGCCTCCTTCAGATACCATACCCTTGCTTCCGGATCAGACTCGTTCATAATGCGTCTGATATGCGACCAGGTAAGATTACGAACACGTGTGTTCACAATTTCAAAATCTTTGAAGCACAGATAGAACTGACGATAATATTCCAAATTACGTTTGCTATAGTTGCTACCATATATGGCTGAGAGTTGTTCTGCCAAGTTCGCAATAAGTCGTTTACCGTATTCAGCTCTTTGTTTTCCCAGCTGTTCTTCCACTACAATACGACGACCTATATTCCAGTATGTTTGTATTACAATCTGGTTGGCTGAAGCATACGTTTGGCTTCTTCCACGCTCAATGATTTCACGTATTTCATCTATCAAACCCGAACTCTCACTTTTCTGACTGGTCTGAATCCTATTATGATTGTCTTCTTTCATTCTTTTTGCTGTTGTTTCAGTAGTTCGGAATTTCCGAACTACTGAAATCATGTTCTTAAATTACCTTTATATTATTCATTGCATCTTCTTCGCTCCAGTCCAACAGCTGTTTCAATGTTTCAAACACATTGATTTTTTGCGTCGTCACGGGCAAAGCAGCTGTCACGAAACAATACACGGAGCGGTTGTTTGTCAGCCATGGCTTTTACGATATTTTCTGTAATATCATCTGCAAAGCAAGCCACAAGATCACCATCATTAACCGAATAAACCATCTTTCCATCCACTTCTTCACTGGTCATAGGCAAAGAGAGTTGCACACCCCAACCGAACTCAAGTCTAATTTATGTGGTTTCATGATTATATATTATTCTTATTTTGTTTTCGTTATATATTTTTGATTGGGAGAATTCTTACTCTCTGAAGACGTCATTTCCAGCAGTTCGCCAAGTATCGGGTCGATATACACACGCTTCATCCTGTTCCTATCAGCATATCCTAAATAATTGGCTATTTCCTGCAAGGTACGTGCTTCTCGGCAGAAAGCAATTAAGGCATCGCGTATTTCCTTTTTTTCTGCTCTCTTGATTTTACACCTTGAGTTTTACTCCTTGAGTTTTCTACTCCTTGAGTTTTACTCCTTGAGTTTTCTACTCCTTGACTATAATCAGAATTAATGGAGTAAGAAGTCCATCGTCCTCTATTGTTGGATAAGAGCATTCCTTTGTCAACCAACGCATAAAGAATTCTTCCTACCTCCAAAGGATTTTTACCTAATAATTGCTGTATGCGATAATTGGATATATTATCTTCCGTTATAGCTGTAGCCAAAACCAGTTGACATTCTTTATCAAGTCTGTTGTACTCACTACCATAAATCTCATTCAACGCATGATGACATTCTTCCGGAATAAGAGATACCATAGAAAGGGTTAATTCAACAAGATGTAAATCAGTCCGCTCTACTAAAAACGGCTTACGCCAATTTTCCTTCTTCCATGCGTTCAGGATTGTAGGAAATCCAGAGCCAATATTGTCGCCGAAACCAATCATTCGCAACATTGACTGCATATTGGGATTTCTTGCCTTTGAATTGCCTCCGGCATAAATATCCATAACGGGTATTTTAAGTGTGCCTGGATTGGAAAGACAAAACAGTCATCGTGTTTCTCCACTTTGAGCACACCTGTCACCATATAATCTGCATGAATAACAAGATTGGTCAATGCCTCACGAATAGCTTTATGTACAGAGGTATCATCTATTCGTTTCATTCCCTCCAGTCTGAAAGGACGTTTTATGTCACTCACCAACTTGGACTGTACACGCATAAAGAAATTATATAGATTGTTCTCCCATCGTCCGTCGTAAGTCAGCCGGTCACTCCAGCGGCTGTCTGGTTGCAAGTTGGTCATATCAAGATAATCCATGCGGATATTGTCAAACCTCTCCCTAATAGCAAGTCCTTTGCCAAACATAAGCAAGCCGGCTAAAGTCAGTCCTTCCCTGCGCGTATTCCTGTCAACAATGTATCCACCCATATTAAATTACAGCCTTCGTAGGGTATGATTTCCACATCTGCAAAAATTTGAAATGAGGTAACAAAATAATGTTTTTGCCTTACAGCTGACAGTTGACAGTTTATGAAAATCGATTCTCAGTTTGTCTTTTTTATCTCAGTAGACAAAAATAGTTGTATTGGGCCGAGTGTATAATATTCCTGTCGGCAAAGGGAAGTCCCAACGGATGTTGGCCCGCCGGGACTTCTAAAATGAGAGGATAAACAGGAATAATGGACACAAACTAAATTATAGGGGTTACTTCAAGATGCAACGGATGGATGCAGCTTTGTAGTAGTCTTTCCCGTTTACAATCGGATCGGACAGGTAGAAGTTGTTGCTGCCTCCAGTGAAGAATATCATTTTGTCGGCTATCTCCGTACTGCCTTCTTTCAGTGCCCAATATCCGTTCAGGCGCCCATCATTATTGTGCTGTCCACTCAACCACGAACCGTGTGGATAGACGCTGAACCCGGTCAGGTTGTTGACGGGAGCCACGTCTCCTTCTTGCTCCTGCCCGGCATTGTCCGTCTCAAGCAGCCACGTGCCTGCTTTCAGTAGCGAGGTGTTGTCGCCTGTGTAACTCTTTAGGGCCTCCCAGTCTTTGTCGCTTGGAATGCTCCAGCCTTCGGGACTTAATTCGCCGGCCAGAACTGCTTCGCCATTGTAGAAATAGTACTCCAGCCCTTCCGGCTTGAAGTAGGCGGCTTCTGTGCCGAGTTTCTCCAATTTCTTCAGGGGTGTTCCGTCCTTATAGCAGGTTGCCCGTAAATCTTCTTTCATCCAGTACTGCGTTCCTATTTTGACGATCGGGTAGGAGGACGGTTGTGCGTCGCGGGTGTCGCGTATGGTCAGGCTCACGACGTCGCAGCTTACGGCATTGCTGCCCGAGGTCAGGCTGATCGTTCCGTCTTCGGATACGTAAAATTTGTTGATGCTCGTTTGGCTCCCTTGGTTGTAAGTGAAGCTGTTTGCTTCCGTATTCCAGACGATTGTTCCTCCGCAGATGGCATCGGGCGTGTCCATCAGCCGCAGGACAGTTCCTCGTGTCAGGTCGGGCCGCCCTGTTTCCTCCGATATGGGATAGTAGACGACAGCGCTGGAGGTCAGTTCGTCCGAGATTAAATATTCCTTGCACACATCTGCCAGGGCCTTCCCTTCGTGGTAGATGCGATAAACGTCAGACTCTCGGAAAGACAAGATGGCCGTGTGGATGGCTACGTTTTCCTGGTTGTTGTCCGTCGTTTGCCCGTCGACGGTAGTCCAGTCGCTTACGGTACCTGCTATGCCGGTCAGAAATTCTCCTCCCTGTTGGGTGGCGGTGATGGATATTTCGCATTGGGTACCTGTCTTCATCACTTGTTCCGGCATCAGGCAGGTGTATACCCTTCCGTTCCATTCCATAAGAATGCTATTGTCCGTTTGTGTCAAGCTTTGCGGAATGATGATTATTTCTTTGCCTGTGAGTTTTTCTCCGCTGTTGCTCCACGAACCGTAGGTGAGGATATCTGTAGGCTCCTGCGGATTGGTGATGCTTTCGTCCGTCAGATTGTAGCTGGCTTGCGAGTAGATATTGGTGACGATAATGTTCGGATCGTCCTCCAGAATGCTCGCCGCATCCTCGCCTTCGCCAGGGATAATGGTAAATTTCAGTTTGGCAAATCGATGCTTGAAGTTCAGTGTCACGTCGTTTTCGCTGCTTCCCACGTTTTGTTTTTTGGCAGTCAGGAAGTCGCTTGCCGAGAAATTCTCAGGTGTGCTTTGGTCGGACTGGATGCTGACAGATAGAGTAGTACTCCCTGCTTGTAGCCCTTCCTTTTGGTAAGGGTGATAGCCTACGAAGTCCAGTGTCCCTCCTCCTTCGGGATAAAAGACCGTCCGCGCTGGTGTGAAGGAGCTGCCGTTGCTGTTGCATGTCAGTTGCAGGTTGTCTATATATCTCTTTCCATCGAGAGAGTTGGGTGTCAGCGTGGCAAACAGGCCGATGCGGTCGTTTGTTTCGAAAGATGTTGCGGTAACTTTTGTGAGTAATTGTCCACTGATAGTGCCCGAGAACGTGATGGGGATGTCGCCGGGTTGCATGTCAAATGCATTGTTTTCAGTACTACAGGATAGGAAGAGCAATAAAATTCCTCCCATTAAACGATAGGCTACACCTGTAAGAATAGGATGTCTTTTCATGGTATTAATTTTTTAGAAAGGTTATCGGTGGCAAAAGTAAAAAAATAAAAATATTAAAAAGTGAAAATGCCGTTTTTTTCTTCACTACCTCATCTAAAAGCCTGAAAACTTCGTTTTCGCTTTGTGCTTCTCTCAGTTTGCACTATCTTTGACCCTCTGAAACTAAAGATGTAAATACCATGCCACTCAACTTGCCCGATAAACTGCCCGCCATCGAACTGCTGAAGCGGGAAAACATATTCGTCATCGACAATTCGCGAGCTACGCGACAGGATATACGACCCCTGAAAATCGTCATCCTCAACCTGATGCCCCTGAAGATAACAACGGAAACGGATCTCGTCAGGCTGCTGTCTAACACGCCGCTACAGATAGAGATCTCTTTCATGAAGATAAAAAGTCATACGCCCAAGAATACGCCCATCGAACACATGAAGGCTTTCTATACGGACTTCGAACTCATGAGGAACGAGAAGTATGACGGCATGATTATCACAGGGGCGCCCGTGGAGCAGATGGACTTCGAAGAGGTGGGCTACTGGAACGAGATTACGGAAATATTCGACTGGGCACGCACACACGTGACCTCGACGCTCTATATCTGCTGGGCGGCACAGGCGGGACTCTACCACCACTATGGCGTGCCGAAATATCCGCTCGAGAAAAAGATGTTCGGCATCTTCGAACATCATACGCTGCAACCGCTGCACCCCATCTTCCGAGGATTCGACGACGTGTTCTACGTGCCTCACAGCCGGCATACGGAGGTGAGACGGGAGGATATCCTGAAGGTGAAGGAACTGACACTGCTCTCGGAGTCGGACGAAGCGGGGGTCTACATGGTCATGGCACGCGGAGGAAGAGAATTCTTCGTGACAGGACACTCGGAATACTCGCCCCTGACGCTGGACACGGAATACAGACGGGATCTGGGCAAGGGACTGCCCATCGACATGCCGAAAAACTACTATCGGGACAATGACCCCGAAAAGGGGGTATTGGTGCGCTGGAGGGGGCATGCGAACCTCCTCTTTACAAACTGGCTGAACTACTTCGTCTATCAGGAAACGCCGTACAACATCAACGAGATCGGGGAATGAAGGTACTGAGGAAAATAGAACTGCTGGCACCGGCGCGGAATCTGGAGTGTGGCATCGAGGCGGTGAACCACGGGGCCGACGCGGTGTATATCGGTGCGCCGAAGTTTGGCGCCAGGGCGGCTGCTACGAACTCGATGGACGACATCGGACGCCTGACAGACTATGCCCACCTCTACGGAGTGCGCATCTACGTGACGGTGAACACCATCCTGAAGGACGAAGAGCTGAAGGAGACGGAGGACATGATCTGGGAACTGTATCGCAGGGGTGTGGATGCACTCATCGTGCAGGACATGGGCCTGACACGCCTGAACCTGCCACCCATCCCGCTGCATGCCAGCACGCAGATGGACAACCGAACGGCCGGAAAGGTGCGCTTCCTGGCGGAGGCCGGCTTCCGACAGGTGGTACTGGCGCGCGAATTGTCGCTCGACGAGATAGCCGCCATCCACAAGGCCTGTCCCGACACGCCGCTCGAGGTGTTTGTGCACGGGGCTTTGTGTGTAAGTTATAGCGGACAGTGTTACGCCAGCCAGGCTTGCTTCGGGCGCAGCGCCAACCGTGGGGAGTGTGCCCAGTTCTGCCGCCTGCCTTTCTCGCTGGTGGATGCCGACGGACGGGTGGTGGTGAAAGACAAACACCTGCTGTCGCTGAAGGACATGAACCGCCTGGACATGCTGGAGCAGCTGCTCGACGCAGGAGTTACCTCGCTGAAAATAGAGGGACGGCTGAAGGACGTGGCCTACGTGAAGAACGTGACGGCTGCCTACAGCCAACGCCTGGACGCCATCCTGAAGCGCAGGAAGGAATATGTGCGTGCTTCGTCGGGCACGTGCCGACTGGACTTCCGTCCGCAGCCGGAGAAGAGCTTCAGCCGCGGATTCACACACTACTTTCTGGAGGGAAGGGGAGAGGATATCGCTTCGTTCGACACGCCCAAATCGCTGGGCGAGGCCATGGGTACGTTGAAGGAACAGCGTGGCGGATGGGTGAGCGTGGCGGGCGTGAAGCCTTTCCACAACGGTGACGGCGTGTGCTACCTTGACGAGCAGGGGCGCCTGCAGGGCTTCCGCATCAATCGCGTAGAGGGCAACAAGCTTTTTCCGGCAGGCAACGTGGCGCGCATACGGCCGCGTACGCCGCTCTTCCGCAACCTGGATCAGGAGTTTGAACGGGCCCTGGCACGCAAGTCGGCCGAGCGGAAGATAGGGGTGCGCCTCAGGCTGGAGGAGAATGCCTTTGGTTTTTCGCTGACGGCAGTCGACGAGGACGACAACCGCGTGACGCTGGCTTTGGGCTATGCCAAGGAACGGGCACGTACGCCGCAGGTAGAGAACCTGCGCACGCAGCTGGCCAAGCTTGGCGGTACGCCTTATGAACTGACAGAACCGGCCGAAATCGCCCTGACGGAAGAGTGGTTTGTACCCTCGTCGGTCGTGGCCGACTGGCGCAGGCAGGTGGTGGAGCGGCTGACGGCTGCACGCCGCATCAATTACCGCCGCGAACTGGCCGTGTGGAAGCCGACGCGCCATGCTTATCCTGCGGCCACGCTGACCTATCTGGGCAACGTAATGAACGACGAGGCACGACGTTTCTACCTGGATCATGGAGTGAAAGCTGTGGCGCCCGCCTACGAAAAGCAACCTGCGGACGGGGCGGTGTTGATGTTCTGCCGTCACTGTCTGCGCTACAGCATGGGCTGGTGTCCTGTTCATCAGAAAGGACGTTCGCCCTATCGGGAACCGTACTACCTGGCAAGCTCGGACGGACGCCGCTTCCGGCTGGAGTTCGATTGCAAGAACTGTCAGATGAAGGTGTTGGCTAATGAATAAATGGTGAGTGGAGCATGGAGAAGGAAGAATTAAAGATAGATGGCCTTGGAAGAAAGCGCGGGACGGTTCATGCCCCTTGGCGCATCGGATTCTTCATGCCTCATTTTTTATTCTTCATTTTATTCTTTTTTTCTTCCTGTCATTACTCCCGCCCCAATCTGGAAGACGAAGGCCTGTCGCAGCAGATGCGCGACTCGCTGACCTACCTGTACGAACGACACTATACGTGGGACACCAATCTGGAGGTGAAGACCGACTCCGTCCAGCTGGAGCTTCTGCCCGTGAAAGGGGCTTACTACCAGCTGCATAAGGGCGACCGCGTAGTAGTAGCCGAGTTTGCTGTCCATCCGGCCGACTCGATAGACTCCGTCTGGGTGAAGCTGGCCCACTCGCAGGAGGTACAGGGGTGGCTGCGCGAAGTCGACCTGAAGCGCGCCTTTGTGCCTACGGACAGCATTTCGCAGGCCATCTACGTGTTCAGCGACACGCATGCTTCGTACTTCATCGTGGTTTTTGCCATTTTTGTGGCTGTCTGGCTGGTACGCGTATTCCGACGTAAGCAGTTGCAGCTGGTCTACTTTAACGACATCGACAGCCTTTATCCCCTGGCGCTTTGCTTGCTGATGGCTTTCTGTGCGACGGTCTACGAGTCGATACAGGTCTTTGCACCCGACACGTGGGAACACTACTATTACAACCCCACGCTTTCGCCTTTCAAGGTGCCCTTCGTGCTTTCGATGTTTCTGGTGGGGCTGTGGCTGTTTCTGGTTGTACTGCTGGCCGTGCTCGACGACCTTTTCCGCCAGCTTTCGCCCGCGGCGGCGGTGTTCTACCTGCTGGGACTGGCTTCGTCGTGTATCTTCTGTTATTTCTTCTTTATCCTGACTACGCACATCTACGTGGGCTATGTTTTTCTGGCGGCTTTTATCTGGATTTTCATCGGAAGGCTGAAGCATTCGCTTCATTCGCCCCGCTACCGTTGCGGCTGTTGTGGCGGCAAGCTGATGCACAAGGGTGTGTGTCCGCATTGTGGAGCTGTGAACGAGTGAAACTGTCCGCCCGAAATCGGACACCTGTCCGAAAATGAACACCTCTGAATAATGACTTATCTTTGAAAATCAGTGAATTGTGGTTTTGGCATAATAGTTGTGGGCTGTGTATGGATTGAAACAGCTAATTCAAAATTATTGCCATGGATAGAGAAATTCCCAAAGAAGAGCGCCGTAGAGAGCGCAACAAGAAACTGATTCGTTATGGTGTAGCAGGAGTCGCAGGCGTGGTGGTGCTCAGTGTGCTCATTTCGCTGATGCGGACAGGCGTGAAAGAGAAAGATCTGGTGTTTTCTACCGTAGACCAGGGGACCATCGAGGTCAGTGTCAGCGCCTCGGGCAAGGTGGTGCCTGCTTTCGAAGAAATTATCAATTCGCCCATCAATACGCGCATCCTCGAGGTGTACAAAAAGGGGGGTGACAGTGTGGACGTAGGTACGCCCATCCTGAAACTGGACTTGCAGAGCGCCGAGACCGAATACAAGAAGCAGCTCGACGAGGAGCAGATGAAGCGCTACCAGCTGGAGCAGCTGGAGGTGAACAACAGCACCTACCTGAGCGACCTGGAGATGCAGGTGAAGGTGTCCGAGATGAAGCTGAACCGCATGGAGGTGGAGCTGCGCAACGAACGTTATCTGGACAGCCTGGGATCGGGAACGACCGACCGTGTGCATCAGGCGGAACTGAACTTCAAGACGGGCAAACTGGAGCTGGAACAGTTGCGTCAGCAGCTGGCCAACGAGCGTAAGGTGAAAGCCGCCGACCTGAAGGTGAAGCAGCTGGAGTATGAGATCTTCCGCAAGAGCCTGGCCGAAACCAAACGTACGCTGGACGATGCGCAGGTGCGCTCGCCTCGCAAGGCCATCCTGACCTACATCAACAACCAGATTGGCGCGCAGGTAGGCGAGGGCACGCAGATAGCCGTCATCTCCGACTTGAGCCACTTCAAGGTGGAGGGCGAGATAGCCGATACTTACGGCGACCGTGTGGCAGCCGGCGGGCGGGCCATCGTGAAGATAGGCAGCGAGAAGCTGGAAGGGCAGGTGAGCAGCGTTACCCCGCTTTCGAAGAACGGTGTCATCTCTTTCACCGTGCAGTTGGAGGACGACAGTAACCGCCGCCTGCGTTCGGGCCTGAAGACCGATGTCTATGTGATGAACGCTGTGAAGGAAGACGTGATGCGTGTGGCCAACGCTTCGTACTATGTGGGCCGTGGCGAGTACGACCTCTTTGTGCGCGATGGCGAAGGTCAGCTCGTGAAGCGCAAGGTGCAGCTGGGCGACTCCAACTTCGAATATGTCGAAGTAGTTTCGGGCCTCAAGCCGGGCGACCAGGTGGTGGTGAGCGACATGAGCCAGTATAAGAACAAGAACAAGCTGAAACTGAAAGACTGACCCACCGCAAGTTGTACCCGAAAGTACCCCACCCGTGGGGTATGACGGTACCCCTACGTGGGGTGCACCGGCCGGAAAACAATGGGAATGGAACAAACTAAAAGTACATACAGATATGCTGAAAAACTACTTCAAACAAGCCTGGACCCTGATGCGGCAGAACCGCCTCTTTACAGGCATCTACGTGGTGGGCACGGGTCTGTCCATTGCGCTGGTGATGACACTGTTCATCATCTTCTACGTCAAGTTCGGCCCTGTTTATCCCGAGTATAACCGCGACCGTACGCTGGTGCTGAAGCCCCTGAAACGCTATCCGAAGGGAAAGCCCGAGAACTGGAACATCTACGGCGGCGTGGCCTATTATGTCGTGGACCAGATGCTGCCGGGGTTGCCTCATGTGGAGCAGGTGGCGGGCAGTGTGATTGATTTTTGGGGAGATTATCAGGTGTCTGCCACAGACGTAAAGCCCTTCAAGGTTACTCCCCGTTTTGCCAACGGCGCTTTCTGGAAAGTCTTTTCCTTCCGCTTTGTCGACGGCCAGCCATTCACGCAGGAAGATGTGGAGGCCAAAGCGCAAGTGGCCGTCATCGGTGAGTCGATGGCCAAGCGGTTGTTTGCCGCCGTCGAGGGTGTGTCGGGCCGGCACTTCGCCTTCAACGGGCGCGACTACCGCGTGTGTGGCGTGGTGCGGGATGTTTCCAATGCCACACCCGAAACGGCAGGCGACCTGTGGCTGCCCTTGCTCAATGCGCAGTATATCTCCAAGGAGCTGGACAGGCAGGGATTGCTGGGCAATGTGTTTGTATCGCTGCTGGTGGACGATGCGGAGAACTTCGAAGCCGTGCGCAGCGAGGTGCAGGATGTGTTCCGGCGCTATACCCAGCAAGACAAGGATTATGAATACGACCTGATGGGGCAACCCGATCCATACTGGCTCAGCACTTTCCGCCAGGATGTGGAGAAGGCGCCCGACACGATGGAACTGGCCAAGGACTTCCTCTACATCCTGCTGGCCCTGCTCTTCATCCCGGCCCTGAACCTGAGCGGTATGATTTCCTCGCGCATGGACAGCCGCATTGCCGAGCTGGGCATCCGCAAGGCTTACGGGGCTACGCGCCGCCGCCTGCTGGAGCAGGTGCTCTGCGAGAACCTGTTACTCACGTTGCTGGGTGGTTTGGCAGGCCTGTTGTTCTCCTACCTGATTGTGCTGACGGCCAGCGACTGGATTCTGACGCTGTTCGACAAGAACATCTACGACACTTCGCTCTCCACGTCGCTCACGCCCGAGATGCTGTTCAATCCCGCCGTGTTCGGCTGTGCGCTGGCCGTGTGTGTGGTGCTCAATGTGGTGTCGGCCCTCGTGCCCGCGCTGGGGGCAATGCGCCACCCGATTATGGAATCGTTGAATACGAAAAGATAAAATCTCATGCTTCAAACCATCTTACATCAACTATGGAACCAGCGCCGTCAGAACGGCTGGATATTCCTGGAACTGCTGGTCGTCAGTTTCTTCCTGTGGACCGTCATCGACCCTATCTATGTATTGACCGCCAACCATGCCATCGACCGTGGCTACGACCCCGAGGGGCTTTACGTGGTGAACATCGGCATGTACGACGAGACGAACGGCAACTTCGACCCCGACATGGCTTCCGACTCGATGAATCTGGTGGCCTACACACGCCTTGCACGCATCGTACGCGAGCAGCCCGAGGTGGAGTGCTGGGCCATTGCCGGTAATCAAAGTTTCCCTTGTAGCAACTCGTGGAGCGGTACGCAAATCTATGCCGATACCGCCTCTTTGCACAAAAGGGAAGGTTTCGTACATGCCCAGACTTATAGTTTTGTGGCAACCGATGGCAGCAATATGCTTCATACCTATGGCATGAAGGATGCCCGTACGGGTGGTGACATCCGCTTGCCTGAGCAGGTGGAGGACAAGGCATTCATCTCCGAACGGCTGGCTCAGCGCCTGTTCGGTACGGCCGATGCCGTAGGAAAGAAAGTCTACCAGGGCGAGGACGCTTTGGAGGTAGCGGGTGTATTCCGTGACTTCAAGCACCGCGACTACGAGCAGCCTTATCCACTCATTGTCACCATGTACAGCGAAATGTATGGAAGTCCGTATATGCCGTGGTGGTACAATTTTGTCATCCGTCTGAAGCCGGGTGTGGACGTATCGGCTTTCAAGCAGCGTTTCCAGCAGGAAGTGGCGCCGCAGCTCTCTGTAGGCAACTTCTACTTCGACAGCCTGAAGGAATTTTCGGAGCTGAGCGAGGACTATGCCATGAAGAGTGGCGTCACCAACAAGCTCCGCCTGCAATACGCCCTGACGGGTTTCGCCCTGCTCTGCATCTTCCTGGGCATGGTGGGTACTTTCTGGATACGCAGTAATGCCCGTCGCGGCGAGATTGGGGTGATGCGCAGCATGGGCGCCTCGCAGGGGTGCATCGTGCGGCAGTTCCTCATCGAAGCCTGGCTGTTGCTGACGGTGGCCTTCGTGCTGGTCATTCCATTCCTGCTCTATCATGCCCATGTCAACGGCCTGTACACGGTAGAGATGAATGACAAGTTCGTGCCCAATCCCGCCTACGGGCAAAACCGTTTCGGCTTCCACTTCACCGTGGTGCTGGCACTCAGTTACGTTGTTCTGATGCTGATAGCGCTGGTCGGAACGTATGTCCCTGTACGCCGTGCGGCCCGTACGCTGCCGACGGAGGCGTTGAGGGATGAATAAAGCCTCAGCCCCGAAGCAAGGGGAAGCGGCAGGCCGAAACTCGGGAGTTTCTGCCCGTCAACCGTGGTAAACGGGGCAAAACTCGGGAAAGTCGCCCGAAAACCGCGGTAAATGGCATGAAACTCGGGAGTTTCTGCCCGTCAACCGTGGTAAACGGGGCAAAACTCGGGAAAGTCGCCCGAAAACCGCGGTAAATGGCATGAAACTCGGGAGTTTCTGCCCGTCAACCGTGGTAAACGGGGCAAAACTCGGGAAAGTCGCCCGAAAACCGTGGTAAATGGCACGAAACTCGGGAGTTTCTGCCCGACAACCGCGGTGGATGCGGAGGCTGGACCGAATGGATGATGGATTTTGAGGGGCGTCGGGTGGCGACACTTCGTCTGACAGCCCCGCACGATAAAGGATATATATAGAATGTAACAAATAAAATGACCGCCCTGTCCTTCCCCCATCCTTTTGGGAGAGGGGCTGGGGATGAGGCTTTTGATGATTATGCTAAAGACCTATTTCAAACAAGCCCTTGCGTTGTTCAGGCAGAACTGCCTGTTCAGTACGCTCTACATTGCCGGTACGGGGCTGGCTATCGCCATGACGGTGATTGTGGCGGTGGTTTACTATGTGAAGCTGGCGCCTGTGTATCCGGAGGTAAACCGGGAAAATACGTTGTATCTGACTCATGCCAGTTTTCCTTCGGAGGGATATACCGTTCAGGCTGGACTGTCGTTTCAGGCTGTGCAGGAGTGGATGTATCCGTTAAAGAACGTAGAGGCAGTTTCTGCCATTGTGGACTATGGCATGGATGAATCCTTTTACATACAGCCTACCGATTTGAGCGGTGACTTTAAAGTGGCTTTAAAGCTTACAGATCCAGCCTTTTTCCGCATCTACTCATTCCGCTTTTTGGAAGGAAATCCTTTCACCGATTCCGATTTGGCAAGTGGCATCCATACGGCTGTGATCTCCGATGACCTGGCGCGTCGTCTGTTCGGTACGACCCAAAATGTTGTCGGACGTTCGTTTTCGTTGGATTATGTCAACTATCGTGTGTGCGGCGTTGTACGCGGTGCCAGCTATCTCACCTCGAAGTCGTATGCTCAGGTCTATTTGCCTTATTCGGTTTTCGGAAATTATAAGAAACCGTTTTCAGACAAGTTCCCGTATAGTGGCATTTATTCCGTCACTTTTCTTGTGAAGGACAAGGCACAGGCTGATGCTTTGCGGGCAGAAATCAGAGACCTGACGAGGCGGGTGAACCTGCAGTACAAGGATCAGTGGCAGCTGGAGTTGTGGAAGCAGCCAACTTCGCACTGGCTCAGTGTTTTCCAAAGTCATCCATCGGATGCAGGTTTCAATCCTTGGAAGACGGCGGGTTATCTGATCGTCGTGGTACTGGTGTTGCTATTGGTGCCTGCCCTCAACCTGAGCGGACTTATTGCCAGTCGTATGGAGAGCCGCTTGCCCGAGATGGGAGTGCGTAAGTCGTTTGGCGCAGGACGCAACATACTGCTTTCGCAGGTGATGTGGGAAAACTTCTTTCTGACACTGACAGGTGGTCTGCTGGGATTGGTATTGGCATGGATCGTTGTCTATGTAGGACGTGAATGGGTTTTCACGTTGCTCGACCAGTGGCCTGAAGTTGTGCCGCAGGGTGTCGATGCCTATGTATCGGGCGAGATGCTTTTTGCACCTGCCGTCTTTGGCATCGCCTTCCTGCTCTGTCTGGCGCTGAACCTGCTGTCGGCCCTTCTGCCGGCGTGGCTTTCGCTCCGCAAACCGATTGTTTATTCGCTGTATGAAAAAAGATAATTATTTAATGAAGAATGAAGAATTAAGAATGAAGAATTGCCATGCGGATGCTGACATTGACATTCCTCATTCGTATAAATTCTTCATTCCTCATTTCTATAAATTCCTCATTCGTATAAATTCTTCATTTTTCATTCTTCATTCTTCATTTTTATGTTTACCCTTATCTTAAAAACCCTATGGACCCGTCGCCGCCGCAACGGCTGGCTGCTGGCCGAACTGATACTGGTCGCTGTCCTCTCGTGGATTATCTTCGATCCTGTTATTGTGGTGACCTACGACCGTCACCTTCCGCTTGGCTACGATGCCCACCGCCTCTGCATGGTGTCCGTCGGTATGTTGCAACCGCAGGCGCCGGGCTATGATGCTCAGGCTACCGACTCTGCTTCGCTGATGCAGGCGTATCTGAATATCGTGGAACGTGCCCGCCAGCATCCCGATGTAGAGCAGGCCACTCCCGTACTTTCTTTCATATATCCCGGTTCGCAAGGAAGCAGTACTTCCACCCTGATGGCAGAAGGTGATACAGTGGGACTCGACCTTATGTATGTTGAGTTTCTGCCACATACCCATTTCTTTGAAACATTCGGCTTCAGGCCCGTGCAGGGCAGCATGACGCCCGAAGAATTGTCGGACCATACGTATGGCGGGATGAATGTTGTATTGAGTGAGTATGCACAGGAAGCCTTGTTTCACACCCGTGTTTACAACAAGAATCTGCGTTGCTGGATGACGAACGAGACGGATACGATCTATTTGCCCGTTGTCGTAGGTGCGGTAGGAACTTTCAAGTACACCAATGACTGGCGTCCTGTTCCTGTCGCCTTCGAGCCGATATTGCATCCCGATATTCTTTCCAGTGTGAACGATATGCACGTAGTCATCCGTTTGAAGGAGGGTGTCAGCATGGACCGCTTCCTGCATGAGTTCCGTCCTTGGATGGTTCGCCAGATGCGGGTTGGTAACCTTTATGCACGCGATTTGCAGTCGTACGACAGCATCAACCGGATCAGTGAGTTTGGTACTGCGACGTCACTCTATCGCCGCAACCTGAGTATAGCCCTGTTCTTCCTTGTCAACCTCTGTTTAGGTGTTGTCGGTACCTTCTGGCTACAGACCCGTACACGGCGCGAGGAGGTAGGCATCATGCTGTCCTACGGTGCTACGCCGCGCCGCATCCGGCTCCAGTTGCTGGGCGAAGGTGTGGTGCTCACGACGATAGCTACCCTGATAGGCTGCTTCCTCTACCTGCAATACGGGCTCAGCGAGGGACTGAGCAAGGGCAGCGCCTGGATGAAGAGCACCATGCCCTGCTGGGTGGATCACTTCGGGCAGCACTTCGCCATCGTGTCGCTCATCATCTACTTCATTCTGCTGGTCGTCGTGCTGGTAGGTATTTACATCCCTGCGCGTCGCATCAGCAGCATTCCGCCTACCGAGGCGTTGAGGGATGAGTGAAATCGTACGCTAAAAACGGACAGGGTGTTCATTTTCGGACACCCTTCTTTTTGCTAAAATACAGATAATCAGTGATGCGTGATTTTGGCACGACTTTTGAGTTAAGTTCACCACAGAGAATACAATAACTATAAACAACATACAATTATGGACATGATCAAATTAACAGGTATCAACAAGATTTACCGTACAGACGAGATTGAGACACAGGCATTGGAGAACGTGAACCTGACTGTAGAGCAGGGCGAATTCCTCAGCATCATGGGACCTTCGGGTTGTGGCAAGTCCACGCTCCTCAACATCATGGGACTGCTCGACACACCCACCAGCGGCACCATCGAAATAGCCGGTACCCGCGTGGAGGGTATGAAAGATAAGGAACTGGCTGCTTTCCGTAACCAGAACCTGGGCTTCGTCTTCCAGTCGTTCCATCTGATCAACTCGCTTAACGTGATAGACAATGTGGAGCTTCCGTTACTCTATCGTAAGGTCTCTGCCAAGGAGCGTCGTCGTCTCGCCGAAGAGGTGTTGAGGAAGGTGGGCCTCAGCCATCGTATGCGCCACATGCCCACGCAGCTTTCCGGCGGTCAGTGCCAGCGTGTAGCCATCGCCCGCGCCATCATCGGTAATCCTGAGATTATCCTCGCCGACGAGCCGACAGGTAACCTGGACTCGAAGATGGGTGCCGAGGTCATGGATTTGTTGCATCAGTTGAACGAGGAAGACAAGCGTACCATCGTCATGGTGACGCACAACGAAGACCAGGCCAAGCAGACGAGCCGCACGGTGCGCTTCTTTGACGGTCGCCAGATAGGATAACGCATAACAAACCGACAAAACAGACAGACAATGAAAACAAACATCATAGGAATCATGATTGCACTGGTGCTGGCATTTGCCGCGGCAGTAGGCGCATGGGCGCAGGACGGGAAGGTGAGCGAAGTGCGCAAAGTGAACGGCTTTTCTTCCATCAGGATAACGTCGGTGGCCAATGTCATTTTTACGCAGGGCGACCGGTATTCGCTCCGCCTGGAGGGCAAGGAGAAATGGGTGAAGCTTACCACCACCGAGGTGAAAGGCGGTTGCCTGATCATCGCTTTCAAGAAGGGGGAGAAGAGATCTGTCAAGAACATTGACGGCCTGAAGCTCTATGTTACTGCTCCCACGCTGGAGGCGGTTGAGCTGACCGGCGTAGGCAGCCTGGAGTGTAAGGAACCTTTGAAGCTGGACGACTTCACGCTTCGCATCAACGGCGTAGGCTCTGCCGAAGTGGCCGACCTGACCTGTAGCCGCTTCACCGTCAGCCTGAACGGAGTGGGCGATGCCGAGGTGAACGTCGATTGCGACTACCTGAAAGCACGCATGGGCGGCATAGGCAGCCTGGAACTGAAGGGAAGTGCCGATGAGGCCGACATATCGCGCAGCGGCATCGGCAGTGTGAATACGAAACGATTAAAAATTAAGAATGAAGAATGAGGAATGAAGAATTGGCTCTTCCTATGCCACCTTTCTTATTCATTAAATTCTTCATTCTTCATTCATAATTCTTCATTAAAAAGATGATCAAGCAATATTTCCAACAAGCCTGGGCGCAGCTCCGCCAGCAGCCGCTCATCAGCGGGGTGACGGTGGCGGGTACGGCCCTTTCTATCTTCCTCATCATGCTGGTGGTGATGATGCAACAGGTGCAGGTCGAGCCTTTTGCGCCTGAAAGCAACCGCGACCGCTTCCTGCACGTGAAGTGGGGCAGCATCGCCAACGAAGCGTGGGGCGACAGCAACAGCAACGGCCCGTGGAGCGCAGCTTCGCTGAAAGAAATCTACGGCAAGCTGACGACACCCGAGGCCGTCACCGTCTATGTGGTCTATTCTCTGCCCAAGCCGGTCAGCCTGCCCGGCCAGCCCACTACGGCGGTCGATGTGCGCGAGACGGACAGCCAGTTCTGGACGGTGTTCGACTTCGCCTTTACCGACGGTAAGCCTTTCGACCAGGCTACGTTCGATGCCGGTCGACCGGTGGCCGTCATCACCGAAAGTGTGGCGCGCCTGCTGTTTGGTACGACGAAGGCCGTGGGAAAAGAATTCCTGCTGGCCCATGCGCCCTATCGGGTGTGCGGCGTGGTGAAGGACGTATCGACGCTGGCCGAAACGGCCTATGCGCAGGTATGGATTCCTTATACCTCGACCGACCAGGTGAACAATACGTGGGAGAACGACCTGATGGGCCAAATGAGTTGCACCATCCTGGCCCGCGACCGCAGCGACTTCCCCGCCATCCGCGAGGAGGCTGCCCGGCGGTTGGACGAATTCAATAAGGTGATAGGCGAGAACGGTTATAAAATTATCAACCGCAACCGTCCCTACGACCAGGAGAAGAACGCCCTGACAGCCGGCGCCAATGTGGAGCCGGATGTGACGGCTGCCCGCCGGACCCGTTTCATCATCTTCCTCATCCTGCTCATCGTGCCTGCCATCAACCTGAGCAGCATGACGCAGAGTCGCCTGCGCCGTCGCGTGGCGGAGATCGGGGTGCGCCGTGCCTTTGGCTGCACACGCATGGAGCTGCTGGGGCAGATACTGGGCGAGAACTTCATCGTCACCCTGCTGGCAGGTGTGCTGGGGCTGATAATCAGTTTTCTCTTTGCCTTCCTGTTGGGCGATACCCTCTTTGTGCAGGACTGGACTACTGCGCTCAATCCGCCCGTGGTTGATGCCTCCATCCTGATACATGCCTCCACCTTCGGCTGGGCGTTGCTCTTCTGCTTCGTGCTCAACTTGCTCAGCACCGGCATTCCCGCCTGGCGGGCGTCGCGGATGAATATCGTGGAGGCGATTAACGGCAAGGCACAGTGATGTGAATGTATAAAATAGGATTACATTATGAACAAGAAACTATTTACCCAAATACGCAACGAGTGGCGCAGCAACCTGTGGCTGGCGCTGGAGTTGCTGGTGGTGAGTGTGGTGATGTGGTACATCATCGACCTGCTCTACTGCCGCCTGGCCACCTATATGGAGCCGCGCGGCTTCGACACGGAGCATTGCTACCTGATAACTATGGGCGTGCTCACCGACAAGAGTCCCGACTATACCCCCTATAGCGATACCCACAAACAGACCGACGAAGTGCGAGAGCTGGTGGAACGCCTGCGCCGCCGCCCCGAGGTGGAAGCGGTCAGCCTGTCGCAAAATTCCTATCCTTATAATGGTAGCAACGGCTCTGCGGAAGTGGATTACGACACGCTTCATGCGCCCCGCTGGACCATCCGCCGCATTGTGACGCCCGACTTCGTACGCGTGTTCCGTTACCGGGGGGCGCGTGGCGAGACGCCCGAGCAGCTGGCTGAAATATTGGAGCGGGGAGACTTCCTGGCTTCGGACAACCTGTATCGCAAGTACAGCGTCCCGATGACGTCGCTGGTAGGCAAGAAGGAATTCTATCTGTTCGGGGACACAACCCAAACGTTTCGCCTGGGCGCCGTCTTGCAGAATGTGCGCTACGACGACTTCAGTCAGGCACGTTCCAGCTATTCCATGGTGTTCAACATGAATTTGCTGTCGGATGATTGGATTCATGCCGACAACGAGCTTTGTGTCCGCGTCCGTGCCGACCGTGACCAGAACTTTATGGAGAACCTGAAGGCCGACAGCGAGAAGCAGTTCCGCATTGGCAATCTCTACATCAGCGACATCAAAAGCTTCAAGGACATCCGTCACAGCTTCCAGCAAGGCGAGACCAGCGAGATGCGCAACTTGGTTGTGGGTATGGGCTTCCTGCTGCTGAACATCTTCCTGGGACTGCTCGGCACGTTCTGGTTCCGCACGCAGCAACGCCGGGGCGAGATTGCCCTGCACAAGGCGATGGGCGCCACGGACGGTGCGGTGTTCGGCCGCCTGATGAGCGAAGGCATGTTCTTGCTGCTGATCGTCACCGTGCCTGCCGTCATTATCGATGTCTTATTGGCCCACTTCGAACTGAACTCCTGGCGCAACGGCACTACGCTGGAGTGGCCGCGTCTGGTTTTCTGCGTCGCCGCTACGTTTGTCCTCATCGCCGCCATGATTGGTATCGGTATCGGGCTTCCTGCCCGCCGTGCTATGAAGGTACAGCCGGCGGAGGCGTTGCACGATGAGTAAGGCCACTAACTATTAACCGTTAATCACTCGCTGAACATGATACGATTCTATATTCAACAAGCTATTTATCACCTGCGCGAGAACCCTGTCATCAGTTGGATCTCCGTGCTGGGCACGGCGCTGTCCATCTGCATGATCATGGTGATCGTCATCACCCTGCGCGTGCGGACGGCGGACTGCGAGCCGGAAGTGAACCGCAGCCGCTCGCTCTACGTGCCCAACATGTCCTACCGTGCCAAGGGCGACCTGAGCGGCAGCTCCGCCAACTCGAGTATGTCGGTGCAGACCGGGCGCGAATGCTTCAAGGCGCTGACTACGGCCGAGGCCGTCACGCTGGTGTCGAATCCCGGCAAGGTACGCGTTTCGCTGCCCGCCGGTGCCAAGCTGTCGGCCGACATGGTGCAGACCGACGAGGACTTCTGGCAGGTTTTCCAGTTCCGCTTCCTCGACGGCAAGCCCTTCACGACGGCCGACGTGAGCAGCGGACTGCCCCGCGCCGTCATCGCCGCTTCGGTGGCGCGCCGCCTGTTCGGGCGGACGGACGTCAGCGGGCAGCACGTGGAGCTGAACCACGTGGACTTCCAGGTGTGCGGCGTGGTGGCCGACGTCTCCATGCTGGCCACCGACGCCTACGCCCAAGTGTGGATACCTTATACGGCCGGCAACGCGGAGGCCAACTCGTGGGGCTACAACCTGATGGGGCCGATGCGCGCCGTCATCCTGGCCCGCAGCCGGGCGGACTTCCCCGCCATCCGCGAGGAGTGCGAGCGCCTGCGACAGAAGTACAACGACGCGCAGGAGGGCGTGGAGGTGTTCTACCGCGGCCAGCCCGACACGCAGTTCACCCACCTCTATCGCACGTGGAGCCAGGAGCCCGACGTGCAGGGCGTGGTGCTGCGCTACGTCGTGGTGATGCTCATCCTGCTCATCGTGCCTGCCATCAACCTCTCGAGCATGACCCTGTCGCGGATGCGCCGGCGGATGGCGGAAATCGGAGTGCGCAAGGCCTTCGGCGCCACGGCGAACGAACTGATGCGGCAGGTCTTCCTGGAGAACCTGCTGCTGACCTGCCTGGCGGGCCTGCTGGGGCTGGCGCTGAGCTACGCCGCCACCTTCGTGCTGAACGGCTTCCTCTTCGGCAACTCTACCAACGCCTATCTGGCGGGCGAGACCAGCCTGACGGCGGGCGCCCTGCTCAGCCCCTGGATTTTCCTGGCGGCCTTCCTCTTCTGCCTGCTGATGAACCTGCTCAGCGCGGGCATCCCCGCCTGGCGCGCCTCGCGGATGAACATCGTGGAGGCCATCAACGGGAAGCGGTAGGCGGACAGGCCGAAACTCGGGAGTTTCTGCCCGTCAACCGTGGTAAACGGGGCAAAACCCGGGAGTTTCCGCCCGACAACCGCGGCGGACGCGGAGACTTGACAGAATGGATTACTAATTTTCCCCCTCCCCACAGCGGGAGGGGGGCGAACGAAAGAAACGATGATGAAAAAACTCTTTACTCAACTGCGAAACGAATGGCGCGGCAACTTTTTCCTCGCGCTGGAACTGCTGGTGGTCTTCGTGGTGCTGTGGTACATCGTGGACTGGTGCTGCGTGACGGCGCGCGTCTACTTCGCCCCGATGGGCTTCGACACGCGTCACTGCTACTGCCTGATGGTGAACCGCCTGACGCCGAACTCCGCCCTCTACACGCCCGGCCGCACACCGGAGGACGACATGGACGACCTGCTGGAGATAGCCGAGCGTCTGCGTCATCGTCCCGGCGTGGAGGCGGTGGCCATCTCGCAGAACTGCATCCCCTACGGCGACGGCAGCAACGGCATTGAGGCCTTCGTGGACACGGTGCCCGTCTACGCCATGCTACGCCTGACGCAGCCCGACTACATGCGCCTGTTCCGCATCCGCGGCGTGGCCGTGCAGGGCGCCGACGGGCGGACGGTGTACACCGCGAGCTCCGACTCGCTGGCCGCCG
>ULVE01045687.1_pt1 | contig 25530 bp, 18 predicted proteins | sample 1959161 | NCBI WGS metagenome assembly ULVE01 (sample SAMEA4835778, study PRJEB28245) | human gut metagenome | biome: gut microbiome; material: fecal sample | place: Denmark | collected 2008
GCAGAGGGTCGGCGGTTCGAATCCGTCAACGCCCACTCCATTTAAGCTAATCCTTTATTTTTTTCTTGGTATTTATTTTATGGAAGATTTTGCTGCCATCGATTTCGAAACAGCCAATGAATGTCCGTCCAGTGTGTGTAGCGTAGGGGTGGTAGTGGTGCGTGAAGGAAAGATAACCGACCGGTTCTACCGCATGATACGTCCGTGTCCTGATTATTATGCCTATTGGAATACACGTGTGCATGGATTGACTGCCCAAGATACAGCCCATGCACAGCTTTTTCCGCAGGTGTGGGCGGAGATTGTTCCGCTTATAGGAGATTTGCCTTTAGTGGCTCACAACAGTCCTTTCGATGAAAGATGTCTGAAAGCGGCGTTTCGCGCTTATGGCATGGATTATCCAGAGTATAGGTTTTATTGTACGTGCCGTGCTTCGCGGCGTGTGTTTGGCAAGCAGTTGCCCAATCATCAGTTGCAGACCGTAGCGGCTTGTTGCGGATACGACTTGACTAAACATCATCATGCGCTTGCCGATGCCGAGGCATGCGCACAGATAGCTCTCCAGATTTTGTGATGTGATGAATCGGACGCAGAAACAAAGGTTGATTTTCGTGTTTCTGCGTCCGGCTTATTGGTTTAATCCAGTTTCAGTACTGCCAAGAAGGCTTTTTGCGGTACTTCCACCGTACCGATTTGCTTCATGCGTTTCTTTCCGCGTTTCTGTTTTTCAAGCAATTTGCGTTTGCGGCTTACGTCGCCTCCATAACATTTGGCCGTTACATCCTTGCGTACCGCTTTGATGGTTTCGCGGGCAATGATTTTCGAGCCGATAGCTGCCTGAATCGCTATTTCGAACTGTTGGCGTGGAATGAGCTCTTTCAGCTTTTCACACATTCGTCTTCCTAATTCGTAGGCATTGTCTACATGGGTGAGCGTAGATAAGGCATCCACCGGTTCGCCGTTCAACAGGATGTCCAGCTTCACTAACTTTGAAGGGCGGAAGCCTGCGGTGTGGTAATCGAAGGAAGCATATCCTTTCGAGATACTTTTCAGCTTGTCGTAGAAATCGATGACGATTTCGCCCAGCGGCATTTTGTAATGCAGTTCCACACGGTTGCCTGAAATATAGTCTTGGCGTACCAGTTCGCCTCGTTTCCCCAAGCAGAGTGTCATAATCGGGCCGATATAGTCGGTCGTAGTGATGATGGACGCGTCGATGTAAGGTTCTTCGATGTGGTCGATAAGTGTCGGGTCGGGCATACCGCCGGGATTATGCACTTCCTGTACGCCTCCTTGCTTGTCGTATACCATGTATGATACGTTGGGCACGGTCGTGATGACATTCATGTTGAATTCACGGTCCAGCCGTTCTTGTATGATTTCCATGTGGAGGAGTCCTAAGAAACCACAGCGGAAGCCGAAGCCTAACGCTAAAGATGATTCGGGTTGGAAAGTGAGCGAAGCATCGTTCAGCTGCAGTTTTTCAAGGGAAGAACGCAGGTTTTCGTAGTCTTCCGCCTCGATGGGGTATACACCTGCAAACACCATGGGTTTTACTTCCTCGAAACCTGCGATTGCTTTTTCGCACGGACGGTCTACATGGGTAATCGTGTCACCTACTTTTACTTCGCGTGAAGTTTTGATACCTGAAATGATATAACCTACGTCTCCGGTGCGCAATTCTTTGCGTGGAACCAGGTCCATTTTCAGTACACCCACTTCATCGGCATCGTATTCTTTCTCTGTATTGAAGAATTTCACATGGTCGCCTGTGCGGATAATGCCGTTTTCTACCTTGAAGTAAGCAATGATGCCTCGGAACGAATTGAATACAGAGTCGAATATCAAGGCTTGGAGTGGGGCATTCTCGTCTCCGGTAGGGCAGGGGATACGTTCGATGACTGCTTTCAGTATCTCCTCCACTCCCATGCCGGTCTTTCCCGAAGCGCGGATGATTTCTTCACGCTTGCATCCCAGCAGGTCGATGATTTCATCTTCTACTTCTTCGGGCATTGCGCTGTCCATATCGCACTTGTTCATTACAGGAATGATTTCCAGGTCGTGTTCCAGTGCCATGTAGAGGTTCGAAATGGTTTGTGCTTGTACGCCTTGTGAAGCGTCTACCACTAATAAGGCTCCTTCGCAAGCGGCGATGGAACGGGATACTTCGTAAGAAAAGTCAACGTGTCCCGGAGTGTCAATCAGGTTAAGGATGTATTTTTCTCCCTCGTATGTATATTCCATCTGGATGGCATGGCTCTTGATGGTGATGCCGCGTTCCCGTTCTAAGTCCATGTCGTCGAGCATTTGCCCTTCGGTAATCTTGATGGTCTGGGTATATTCCAGCAACCGGTCGGCAAGGGTAGATTTCCCGTGGTCAATATGGGCGATGATGCAGAAATTTCGGATATTCTTCATATAGTTTACTTGATTACAGCGTTTTGTGTGCAAAGATAGCGAAAAATGTAAAAGTGACCAAATTTGAAGTCTGCCACAGATTATACAGATTGAATATCCTCATTTCGCCAAGTTACCTGTATGGGTATGCAATCCGTGTAATCTGTGCTGAAAAAGTTAACTTCTCTCTTTCGCCACGATGAGATGCAGACGCCGATAGACATACGAGAAAGCAGGAATCAGGAAGAGGCAGGCGAAAAGCCAGGCGGTAGGGTCGCCGAAACATACTCCCATAAAGCCGAACATCGGGACTATGATGAGGCTCACCAGGACGCGGGCAACCATTTCGGACACACCCGAAAACATCGCCAGTTTGGTATAACCTGCTCCTTGAATGCTATAACGAAGAACGCTGAGCAATCCCAATAAAGGGAAGAAGGATACATTGATATGGACGAAAAGAGCGGTATCCTGGATGATTTCTGTTTCCTCGGGAGCAATGAATAAAAGGGCAATCTTGTCTGCCCATCCCCAAATGATGATGTTTACCGCTACAATGTAAATCATCATCATAATCACCGCAGACTTGATGCCCTGCCAGATGCGGTCGGGCTTTCCGGCACCATAATTCTGCCCGCTATAGGTAGCCATTGCCATACCTAAACTATCGAGGGCACATAAGAAGACCATTTTGATGCGCATGGCTGCCGTAAATGCAGCTACGCATGCTGTGCCCAATGCATTATTGGCACTTTGGAGCATGATGCTGCCAATGGCGGTAATCGAAAATTGAAGTCCCATCGGCACTCCGATTGACAAAAGCTGTTTTGCCAGTTCGGGACGATAACGCCTGTCGGAAGCCGTGGTGCGGAGTATTTCGAATTTGCGGTTCATGTAGATATAGCACAGTATGGCGGAAATGCCTTGTGAAACAACCGTAGCGATGGAAGCCCCGGCTACCCCCCAACCTAATACCAAAATGCAGAACAAGTCGAGAAAAATGTTCAGCACGGTAGACAGGAGCAAGAACCAGAACGGGGTTTTGCTGTCTCCCAATGCCCGGATAATGCTTGACAGAAGATTGTAGAAAAACGTACAGGGTATGCCGAGGAAAGTGATGAGTAAATAGTAATAGGCTCCTTCGAAGATGTTTTCAGGGGTTTGCATGCTTCGCAAGATGAACGCGCAAAGCAAACTGGTAATAATCGTAATTACAACCGACATGACTCCTGCAATTTTCAGGCTGACCGCAACATAACGGCGCATCGTGACATAATCCCGTGCACCGAACTTTTGTGCCACAGGAATGGCAAAACCTCCGCAGCATCCATTGCAGAATCCCAGTATCAGGAATACCACGGAAGTGCTTGCCCCGACCGAAGCCAAAGCATTGATGCCAAGAAATTTACCGACAATAGCCGCATCGACCAGGGAATAGGTTTGCTGTAATAAGTTTCCTAATAACAGGGGCAAAGTGAAATTGAATATCAACGGTAAGGAAGCCCCCGAAGTCATTTCTTTTGATTGTGCCATACTACTCCAACTAAATTCGGGTACAAAATTAGGAGAAAGCCGGCTATTGTGTTCTTTCGAAAGAGGAATAATCGGGTTTTTATTGAAAATCTTGCGCTAAATCAAGCGTGGAAAAATCTGATTTGAAGGAATCTGTTTGGATATGGAGAAAGAATCATATATCTTTGTTGTAACTTTTTTAACCTGAGAAAATTGGAAAAATAAGATGAAGCGTTTGCTCCTTATTATATATATGTATATGGCATGGGCGGCAGGATATGCTTGGGCCGAAGTGCCTTTTGTGGTTTTTACACCCATTGATGCCACGCAAGGTTTGTCGGGCAATCAGGTGCGTAATATCACTCAACTGCCCGACGGACGTATGTTGATTACCACGGCGGGACAATTCAATCTGTATGACGGCACGGGATTCACTTATCTGCATTACAAACCGGCTCACATCTGCACACTTTCCGCTTATGCGGGCTATCATCATGAGTATATAGACAAAAGGGGATATGTATGGATGAAAAACTGGCACAAGCTCATGGCGGTGGATATCACGAACGAACGGATGTTGGAGTGTCCCGATAGTTTGCTGGCGCAATGGGGAGTGTGTGGAGGCTTGAAAGATTTCTTCATGGATAGGGAGAAAAATTTGTGGCCAGTGACAGAGGACGATGAGTTGCTTTGCATTGACGGGACTGGCTTGCAGGCGAAGCGCATCCTTACCGGTGTTTCTTCTTTGTCTGGCCGGGAGGAAGATTCGCTTTACGATTTGGCGATGGCTAAAGGAAAGCTTTACTTGTTTTATCGGTCGGGTGCCTTGCTTTGCTATGATTTGGTTGCCGGGCGTGAAGAATACCGGAAACGGTTGGGCGATGTCCTTCCCGACGGATGGTATGGGCATACTTCTTATGTAGTGGCGGATGATGAAGGATTTTATCAGCTTTGCAACGGATGGAGGGGAGGTGTGTTGCTTCGTTACGACTATGCGGCAAACAGATGGACGGAAGTACTCCGTGCTCCTTACCGGCTCAATTACATTTCGCCCGATCGTGCAGGTAATATTTGGCTGAGTTGTCTGGAAGGTTTGTGGTTTATTTCTTCCGACCTGAGCCAAAAGTATTACATTCCTGTATTGAAATTGGTAGACGGGCGTAAGATAGAGACTGAAGTAAGTACGCTGTACAATGATGCCTGCGGCGGATTATGGGTAGGTACATTGAATAGAGGGATGCTTTATTATCATCCCGGCCGTTTCCGTTTCCGCAATATCGGACGGTCTTTATTCCCAGTCTTGGATGGTGTGGACTTACAAGTCACCGGTTTCCGGGAGACGGACGACCACCAGATATGGGTGGAGACTACCGAAGGTGTTTTCTGTTACACTCCCGACGATGTCGTCTCACCGCTGAAAAAGCTTCCTTCGTCTGTTTCCGTAACAGAAAAAGAGCCGATAAGTGATTCGCTATTGTCTGCTTTGCACCGGTGCAACGATGTTTGTGTCGACAAGAAGCACCGTGTATGGATGGGGCAGGAAGATGGGTTGGTATTGTGGAACCGGGACAAGGGGATACGGCGGACGTTTTATACGGCCGATGGATTGGTGAATAATGCTATCCGTTCGCTTATCGCTACATCCGACTCTACACTTTGGGTTGCGACCGCCAACGGGCTTTCTTGTCTGACTGTTCGTATGGATAAAGAAGGGAGGGAGCATTATTCGTTTGCTAATTTCAATCAAGGGGATGGAGTCATCGCGAATGAGTTTTGTTCCCGTTCGGTTTTCCAGGCTTCGGATGGCACACTTTATTGGGGAGGTATCAATGGTTTCAATAGTCTTTATTCTGAAGAGAGGGCGACCGGCCGTTCTTCTTTTATCCCACTCTTTGTCGGTTTCAATTTATATGGGAAGCGGGTAGAAACCGGAGCGGTATACGATGGACGGGTCATATTGGAGCGGCCTTTGGCGCAGACGGAAGAATTGGTATTGGAATATGGTCAGAATTTCTTTTCGTTGGAATTCTCTGCTTTGAACTACATCAATCCTACACAAACGTATTATCGCTATTGCCTGGAAGGAGTAGATAAAAAAGAGCAGGTGATACGCGCTTCCGATGGACGTGGACGGGCGACTTATACCGATGTGCCTCCGGGCACTTATCGTTTTCGGGTGCAGGCATCTCGGAATGGTGAGGTTTGGCTGGGGCATTATGCAGGATTGCTGATTATAGTCAAGCCGCCTTTTTGGCAGACTCCGTGGGCATACGTGCTTTATGTTCTGGTAATTACAGGGGTGGTTTTAGGGTTGTTAACCGGTTATTTACGCCATAAGAAACGTTGTCTGGTACGTGAGCAGAAAGAAAAGTTAGATGAGATGAAAGGTGTTTTCCTGCAAAATATCAATCAGGAACTTCAGGCGCCGGTAAAGAAGATGCTTCCTCCTTTAGACGAAGCGTTGCTTTCGCTGGATGAAGGAAAAATAAAACATAGGCTTCAGGCAGTAAGACAAGAGGCGGCGGGATTGGAAAGTCTGATAGGGCAGTTGGCCGAAGGAGTGTTGTTACCTTTGCCTACGGATGAGAAATCGCTCGACCTGAATGTGCTGTTGGCGGAAATGCGCCGTTTGCTGAAACAACAAGAGGAACGGAAACGGCAGGCGGAGGCGAACGCTTCTGTGTGCGGAGCCGATGATTTGCTTTCCGAATCCGATGAGGCTTTTATCCGTAAAGCCTTGCACTGTGTGGAGCGGCATCTCGATGACCCGGCTTATTCGGTAGAAGCATGGAGCCGTGATATGGGAATGGAACGTAGCGGATTATACCGTAAGCTGGTGGCGGTAGTGGGCAAGACGCCTACAAACTTTATCCGTTCTGTCCGTTTGAAAGAAGCTGCCCGTTTATTGGAAGAAGGCTATACGGTGGCGGAAGTGGCGGATATGGTGGGATTCAGTACGGCAAACTATCTGAGTCGGTGCTTCTATGAAGAATTCGGTATGCGTCCCACTCAATATCTGAAAGGAAAGAAAAAGCACTGAAAAACAAGTGGTTTTCAACATGTGTGCTATTCTTTTCAACATGTGTGCTTCTTGTGGAAAGAGGAAACGTACTACCTTTGTGAATCATTAATACGATAAAAAATAAATGCTTATGAAAACATTTCGATTGGTAGGGTTAGTCTTGATGCTATGTAGTGCAGGGACATTGATGGCTCAGGAAGTGATTCGGACGGAGCACGGTGTGAAGTTGGAGGTGCCGGGCGGAACATTCCGGTGTGAAGTGCAGTTTTATACTCCTTCTATTGTGCGGGTGGTAAAATATCCACAGGCTGAAATGCCCGAGGAGAAGAGTTTGGCAGTAGTGCTTGCTCCGGAGGAAGTCAAGTTTAATGTAAAGGTGGCAGATGATGTTGTGACGTTAAAGAGCTCCGAGCTTACCGTTACGCTTGATAAGCAGGGCGGAACGGTGGCGTTTGCAGATAAGCAGGGTGCACCTTTGCTGGCGGAACAGGGGGCACCTTCATTCAAGCCTTGTGAAAACGAAGTCGACAAAGGGTATTATCGTGTCCGTCAGGCTTTCCGGTTAGACAAGGAAGAGGCTATTTATGGTATCGGTCAGCTTCAGACCGGTAAAATGAACCAACGGAATCAGCAGAAGTATCTTATCCAAAGTAATCTGGAAGACTCCAGTCCTTTTTTCCAGTCGATTAAAGGTTATGGCTTATATTGGGATAATTATTCTCCTACTACGTTTACTGATAATACAGGAGGCACTTCGTTCGACTTCGAGGTGGGTGCGTGTGTGAATTATTATTTCATGTATGGTGGAAATGCTGACGGGGTAGTGGCGGAGATGCGCGAACTGACCGGACAAGTACCGATGTTTCCTTTATGGACATACGGCTACTGGCAAAGTAAGGAACGTTATAAAAGCCAGGCTGAAGTGGTGGATGTAGTGCGCAAGTACCGCGAATTGGGTGTACCTTTGGATGGCATCATTCAAGACTGGCAATACTGGGGGCATAACTATTTATGGAATGCGATGGATTTCACCAATCCGCTTTATCCCAACCCGAAGCAGATGTTGGACGATGTTCATGCTATGAATGCACACATGAGCATTTCTATCTGGTCTTCTTTCGGACCAGCCACGAAGCCTTATCGTGAACTGGCTCCTAAGGGTTTGCTTTACGATTTCAAGACTTGGCCTGCATCGGGATTAGACAACTGGCCGCCTGACCCTGAGTATCCGTCAGGTGTAAAGGTCTACGATGCTTATTCGCCCGAAGCCCGCGATATTTATTGGAAATACCTGAATGACGGTATTTTCAAATATGGGATGGATACCTGGTGGATGGATTCTACCGACCCCGACCATCTTGACTTTAAGCCCAGCGACCTTGACCAAAAGACTTATTTGGGTTCGTTCCGCAAGGTGCGCAATGCCTATCCGTTGATGGCTGTAGGTGGTGTTTACGAGCACCAACGTGCGGTTACTTCAGATAAGCGAGTGTTTATCCTGACCCGTTCTGGCTTTGTGGGTCAGCAACGTTACGGTTCTAATGTATGGTCGGGCGATGTAGGCTCATCATGGGAAAGCTTACGCAATCAAGTGCCCGCTGGCTTGAATTTCTCACTCTGTGGTATGCCACATTGGAACTGTGATATAGGTGGTTTCTTTGCCGGACAATATAACAAGAGTTGGAATGACGGGACTGCTCCGAAGAACCCGCTTTATCAGGAACTTTATGTTCGTTGGTTGCAATTTGGTACCTTTACGCCGATGATGCGTTCGCATGGTGCAGATACGCCTCGTGAGATTTATCAGTTCGGAAAGAAGGGTGAACCGGTATACGATGCTATTGAAAAGATGATTCGCTTGCGTTATTCACTTTTGCCTTATATTTATTCTACTTCGTGGGAGGTGACTCATCGCCAGTTTACGATTATGCGTGCTCTGATGATGGATTTCCCCGCAGATAAGAACGTGTGGGATATGGGTGATGAATATATGTTCGGTAAGGCATTCTTGGTGGCTCCGGTGCTCGAGGCGCAATATACGTCTGAAAAAGAGGTGAAAGTCGACGAGCAAAGCGGATGGAACCGTGACAATGCCGGAAAGGCAAAAGAAAATGTGGCTGGTGTTGATTTTACACAAAAAAAATCGGCTTCTGTTTATTTACCCGAAGGAACTGCATGGTATGATTTTTGGACCAATGAGAAGCTGGAAGGCGGACAAGAGATTACTTGTGAGACATCGCTCGACCTTATACCTTTATATATAAAGGCAGGTAGCATCGTTCCGTTGGGTCCCGATGTGCAGTATGCAACCGAAAAGACATGGGATGCGCTGACGCTTTGTGTTTATCCTGGTGCCGACGGCAGCTTTATTCTCTATGAAGATGAGTTTGACAATTACAATTATGAAAAAGGTGCTTATACCGAAATCCCGATGGCATGGGATGAGTCTTCCCGTCATCTGACCATCGGTGCCCGTAAAGGTTCATATCCGGGTATGTTAGAGAGCCGCAAGTTTACTGTTCGTATGCCCGATGGTAAAGAAAAGACCGTGAACTATACCGGTAAAAAGGTGTCTGTAAAATTGTAAGATTTGTTTTGTTTGTATTTATATAAGATATCATTATCATGAAAAAACGAAATTTGATTGTGCTCACCGCATTGGCATCGTGCATGGCAACCTGGGCACAGACCTATGAGAAGACCGAACATGGAGTGAAATTCCAGACCGCTTCACCTGCACTGAACGGAGAAGTGACATTCTATGCGCCTTCTATCGTGCGTGTAGTGAAGTATCCGTCGGCAGAGATGCCCGAGAAAAAGAGTTATCCCGTTATCAAGACTCCCGAACAGGTAGATATTGCTTATACGCAGGACGGGAATGAGGTACGTATGGCTACTTCTAACATGGTTGTTACGCTTGATATTGCTACTGGGAAAGTGGTGTATACAGACGGGAAAGGGAAGACCTTGTTACAAGAAAAAGAAAGGGGAACCAACTTCATTCCCCGCAAGGATGTGACTAAAGACGCTTATACCGTGAGCCAGTCGTTTATCCTTCAGCCCGAAGAAGTCATTTACGGATTAGGGCAACGCCAAAGCGGAGCGATGAACCATCGGAATCAGCAGGTTCATCTTTCGAATGGGAACACAAATATCTGTATTCCTTATTTTACTTCTGATAAAGGATATGGCGTGTATTGGGACAATCCGGGCATTTCGGATTTCAGCGATACGCCTTACGAAACATCATTCTCTTCGCAAGTAGGGCATTGCTCGGATTATTATTTCCTGTATCGTGACGGGACGCAGGACGGGGTTATTGCTTGTGTACGCGACTTGACAGGAAAGGCAACCATGTTCCCGCTTTGGACGTTGGGTTATTGGCAATGTCGTGAGCGTTATAAAAGCCCCGATGAGTTGTGCGATGTGCTCGATAAGTACCGTAAGTTGGAGATTCCGCTTGACGGTATCGTACAGGACTGGCAATACTGGGGATGCGATTCGAACTGGAACGCGATGAAGTTCATGAATCCCCGTTATATCAATAAGATGGGCGACCCGGAAGCCATGCGCTATCTGCCCAATGGAGAAGACCCGAAAGCGGAATATCCGAAACCACGCATCAAGAGTCCTGAGGAGATGGTGGAATACGTGCACAAGAACCATGCCCACCTGATGATTTCGGTATGGGCAAGCTTCGGACCGTGGACCGACCAGTTCAAGGAATTGGATAAGATGAATGCTTTGTTGAAGTTTGAGACGTGGCCTCCCAAGTCGGGTGCGCATCCGTATGACCCGTTCAATAAAGACGCGCGCGACTTGTATTGGCGTTACCTTAGTCATTTGCATGGGATGGGTATCGATGCGTGGTGGACTGATTCGACTGAACCTGACCACTTGAACCCGAAAGAAAGTGATTTCGACCTGATGACTGCCGACGGGTCGTTCCGTTCCAACCACAATGCTTTCCCCTTGGTGCACAACCGGGGCATTTATGAGCGTCAGCGCAGTGTATCAGATGGAAAACGTGTATTCCAGATGACCCGTTCAGGCTATTTGGGTCAGCAGCATTATGGCGCATTAAGCTGGAGTGGTGATGTCGTTTCCAGTTGGAACGTATTGCGCCAGCAGATTCCTGCCGGACTGAATTTCACCTTATGCGGCATTCCTTTCTGGAACACCGATTTAGGCGGCTTCTTCGGTTGGGAGTACGATAATGATTGCACCAATGTCGCTTATCAGGAACTGCACGCACGTTGGTTCCAATGGGGTTGCTTCATGCCGTTGATGCGCAACCACTGTTCTTCGCCGATGATGAATGAAATCTGGCTCTTCGGCAAAGAGGGTGACTGGGCATACGATGTGCAGAAACGTTTCATCGAGTTGCGTTACCGCCTCTTACCTTATATTTATAGTCTAAGTGGGGCGGTAGTACAGGAAGACGGCATGATCATGCGTCCGCTCGTGATGGATTTTGCCCAAGACCGCAAAGCCATTCTACTGGACGATGAATACCTGTTCGGTAAGAACATCTTAGTATGTCCTGTGACCGAACCGCTTTATACTAAGAAAACGGAAGGTAATAAAGGAGTAGCTATCGTACCCGATATAGCCAAAGCATCCGCTCCGGTAAAAGTATATCTGCCTGAAGGTGCGAAATGGATTGATTTTTGGACGAATGAAACCGTAGAAGGCGGACAGGAAATCAGCCGTGAATGCCCGATTGACATTCTTCCGCTTTATATCAAGGCAGGAAGTATCCTTCCGTTAGGACCGAAAGTGCAATATTCGGATGAAAAGAAATGGAATAACCTCGACCTCTGCATCTATCCGGGTGCCGATGGTGAGTTTACGTTGTACGAAGACGAAGGTAACAATTACAATTACGAAAAGGGAATGTTCTCTACCATCCGTTTCACTTGGAACGATGCTACCCGCACACTTACCATCGAAGACCGTAAAGGGGAATATCCCGATATGCTGAAACGCCGCAACTTCCGCATCACACTGATGCAGCCCGGCAAGCAGACAGCAGAAACCGTTATCGTGAATGCGGATAAGAAAGTCAGCTATTCGGGAAAGAAGATTTCGGTAAAACTTTAAGCAGTTAATAGTTAATAATTAATAGTTAATAGCGATAAACTCCACCGTTATTAATATTAATTATTAACTATTAATTTATCATTGGATTCCTTTCTCACGCAATTTCAATTGCCAATCCCATGCCGAACGCAAGGTGTCTTCCAGTGATGTTTCGGCTTTCCAGCCCAATTCATTGTTTGCATAGGTCGGATCAGCCCATACTTGTTCGATATCTCCTGCCCGGCGCTTACCAATCTGATAGTTCAACTTCACACCTGTAGAAGCTTCGAAAGCATGAATCAATTCCAATACCGAAACCCCTCTTCCGGTACCGATGTTGAATACTTCCACCTTGTCTTTCTGTTTGTTGTCCAAGATGCGGTGCATAGCTGTTACGTGAGCCTTTGCCAAATCTACTACGTAAATGTAATCACGGATGCAAGAACCGTCAGGTGTGTTGTAGTCATCACCGAATACGGTCAGCTTTTCACGGATACCGATAGCGGTTTGTGTCAAGTAGGGGATGAGGTTTTGCGGCACACCGTTAGGCAGTTCTCCGATAAGGGCTGTTGGATGAGCTCCAATCGGGTTGAAGTAGCGCAACAAGATAGCATGGATGGGAGAACCTGAAGCGATGGTGTCACGGATGATTTCCTCGTTGATTTGTTTGGTGTTTCCGTAAGGAGATTCCGCTTTCTTGATAGGAGCTTCTTCGGTTACAGGAAGCTGGTCGGGCTGGCCGTAAACGGTGCACGAAGAAGAGAAGATGATGCCTTCTACATTGTATTTCGGCATCAGTTCCAACAAGTTGATGAGTGACACAATGTTATTGCGGTAATACAACAACGGTTTCTGTACTGATTCGCCCACTGCCTTGCTTGCCGCAAAGTGGATAATGCCTTTAATATTGGGATACTTCGTGAATACACCGTCCAGTTTCTCGTAGTCCAGACAATCCACTACTTCGAAAGCCGGACGCACGCCGGTGATTTTCTCGATGTTGTCTACTACGTCGGAACGAGAGTTCGACAAGTTATCTACGATAACAACGTCATACCCGTTGTTTTGAAGTTCGACCACGGTATGCGAACCGATGTAGCCCGTGCCGCCTGTAACTAAAATTCTTTCTTTCATTTTGTAAAAAAGGTTATTAGATAAGTAAAGTTTTCTTTCCAGCAAAGTTAAAGAAAAATATTGAGATTGTAGGCGATAAGGAATAAAAAAGAATCGGCACGCATCACTGCGGGCCGATTCTTTTGAATTTATCGTGTGCTGATTTGGGACGAGTTTTGGGGCAAAGGACTAAAAAATCGCCCAAGGCACACACGAAAACGAAGACATCAAGACAAAAAAACTTTTTGGAGAAATTTCAGCTCTTAAACTTTCGTGCTACATTACAATTTTATTAAGTTTTGTAATCGCACCCGAAGGGGAATGAATCTGCTTGTCTTTTGCCTCTTTGCCCCTTTTTCTGGGAATTTCTGGGGAAACGAAGAAAAAAACAAAAAAAACGGTGAAATGTATTGCATATTAAAATATTTGTTATACCTTTGCAGCGCATTTGAGAAAAACAAGTGCTAAGGTAACAAAAACAAGGTTCCTTGGATGAGTGGCTTAGTCAGCGGTCTGCAAAACCGTGCACGGCGGTTCGAATCCGCCAGGAACCTCAAGTCGGAAGGTTGGTTGATAAATCTCAACCAGCCTTCCGGCTTTTATGGAGCGTCCGTTTTCCAATCGGGATTCGCCTGCTTAGACACGGTATAAATTATTGGTGTTTAGAAAGTTTTGTTATCTGCTTGATAGGATAAAAAACATTTTCTTCTAATTTTGTGACATGAAATAATAAAAAACTTATCATCATGTTGCAAAAAATCAGACAAGTAATAGCTTTCCTTTTCTTTTGCATAATCACGCTCTTGTTCCTCGACTTTACCGGAACACTGCATGCATGGTTCGGATGGATGGCTAAGATTCAGTTCCTGCCGGCTATATTGGCACTTAATGCCGGCATTGTCCTTTTTCTTGTAGTACTTACTTTTGTGTGCGGACGCGTTTATTGCTCTGTCATTTGTCCGTTAGGGGTCTTTCAGGACGTCGTGGCGCGAATAGGACGGGCGAAAAAAAAACTTCCTTATTCGTATTCGAAAGCGAAAAACGTGTTGCGCTATAGCGTATTGGTCGTATTCTTGGCACTGATGCTTGGCGGATTTGCTTCGATAGCCGCATTCGTTGCCCCTTATAGTGCCTACGGAAGAATCGCCAACAATCTGTTTGCTCCCGTCTATCAGTGGGGAAACAACCTGCTCGCTTATTTTGCGGAGCGTGCCGACAGCTACGCTTTCTATGAAACCGAGGTATGGCTGAAGAGCCTCCCGACATTCATTATTGCCGTGCTTACCTTTATCATAATAGGTGCGTTGGCGTGGCGGAACGGACGTACGTATTGCAATACCATTTGTCCCGTAGGAACGGTGTTGGGGTTTATTTCTAAATTCTCGTTGTTCCGTATCGAAATCGATAAAGAGAAATGCAAGAAATGCAACTTGTGCGCACGTCGTTGCAAGGCGGCTTGCATCGATATTCCGAATGCAGCTGTAGACCATAGCCGGTGCGTGGCTTGCTTCGATTGTCTGGAGCAATGCAAGCACGATGCCATCCACTATCGTTTTGCCTACGGAAAGAAAGAAGCCGCTCCGGCACCGCCTTCTTCGCAACCCAAGGATAAGGGACGGCGTGAGGTGCTGGCCGGTTCGTTGTTGTTGCTTGCTTCTGCAGCCAAGGCGCAGGCGGTAAAGAAAGCCGAAATCATCAAACTGGACGGCGGACTTGCCGACATCATCGACAAGCAGGCTCCGAAACGTCAGACTCCGATTACGCCTCCGGGTTCGCAAAGCGCACGCAATATGCAGCAACATTGCACCGCCTGCCAGCTTTGCGTATCGGTTTGCCCCAATGAAGTGCTCCGTCCGTCTTCTTCGCTCGATACGTTCATGCAACCCACCGTGTCGTATGAACGTGGCTATTGCCGTCCCGAATGCACGAAATGCTCGGAAGTCTGTCCGACGGGTGCCATTCACTTGATAGACAAGGCAGAAAAGTCTGCCATTCAGATTGGTCATGCCGTATGGGTGAAAGAACGCTGCGTGCCACTCACCGACGGACAAGCGTGCGGCAACTGTGCACGTCATTGTCCTACAGGAGCCATTACGATGATACCTTCCGACCCGTCCAATCCTGAATCGCTGAAGATTCCGGCGGTAGATACGGAGAAATGCATCGGGTGTGGAGCGTGCGAAAACTTATGTCCGTCTCGTCCGCTCAGTGCCATCTACGTGGAAGGACACGAAGTCCACCGAATCATTTAACGAATTAATAATTAATAATTAATAGTTAATAATGAAGGCTTTCCCATTATCCATTATCCATTATTCACTATTCATTATTAACTATTAATTATTCACTATTCATTATCAACTACAAATCACATTTGCAATTATGGATAAACAAGATAACCGCATGAACCGCAGGGACTTCCTGAAGATAGTCGGCATCAGTACCGCCGGTACTGCCGTAGCCCTGTCGGGATGCTCCCCCAAAGAATCAACCGAAACGACTGCCGAAGGTCCTGTGCCGACCGGCAAGATGACTTACCGCAACTTCCCGCCCTCGCCCGACCAGGTATCTATCTTGGGCTACGGATGTATGCGCTGGCCTACGCTTCCCGCACCCGAAAAGGGAGGGAATGTCATCGACCAGGAACAAGTGAACCGCTTGATAGACTATGCCATCGAGCACGGTGTGAACTATTTCGATACCGCGCCCGTGTATGTGCAAGGATGGTCGGAAACTTCTACAGGAATTGCTTTGAAGCGGCATCCGAGGGAAAAATTCTTTATTGCCACCAAGATGTCGAACTTCGACCGTTCCGACTTGCAGTCGAGCATACAGATGTATCACGATTCGATGAAAAAACTGCAGGTGGATTACATCGATTACTACCTGCTTCACTCATTAGGGAATACGGGCAAGCGGAGTTTCCAGACCCGTTTTATCGATAACGGCTTGCTCGATTACTTGATAAAGGAGCGCGAAGCAGGACGCATCCGTCACTTGGGCTGGTCGTTCCACGGGAGCAAGGAAGAGTTCGACCGCATATTGGCGTACCACGAACAGGTGCACTGGGACTTTATCCAAATCCAGCTGAACTACTCCGACTGGCTGCATGCCACTCCGGGAAACGTCAACGCCGATTACCTGTATGCCGAAATAGCCAAACGCAACATTCCGATGGTTATCATGGAGCCGCTGCAAGGAGGACGTCTGTCGAAAGTGCCCGAACATATCGTGGCACGTCTGAAGACGCGCAATCCCGAAGGAAGTGTCGCTTCGTGGGCGTTCCGCTTTGCGGGCACGCCGCCGATGGTACTTACCGTATTGAGCGGCATGACTTACATGGAACACCTGCAAGACAACATCCGCACTTATTCACCTTTGGTGCCGCTTACCGAGGAAGAAAACCAATTCCTGCTGGATACCGCCGAACTGATGCGCCAGTATCCCACTGTTCCGTGTAATAATTGCCAGTACTGTATGCCCTGTCCTTACGGCATCGACATCCCCGGCGTATTGCTGCATTACAATAAGTGTGTGAACGAAGGCAATATACCGCAAAGCAAGCTCGACCCCAATTATGCCGAAGCCCGCCGTGCTTTCCTGATAGGATACGACCGCAGCGTGCCAAAGTTACGTCAGGCATCCCACTGCATCGGGTGTGAGCAATGCAATCCGCACTGCCCGCAATACATCAATATCCCGCATGAAATGCAGCGCATCGACCAATACGTAGAGAAACTGAAGCAAGAAACCTTGTAATTTTAAAACACAGAGGCACGGAGACACAGAGGAATAAATAAAAAAGCTCTGTGTCTTTGTGTCTCTGTGTTCAATATAAAAAAGATGAACAGCAATCCCTTACCCTCCCTGATTTCCCTCCTCCACGAAGGAGGTTATTCGTGCGTCATCGCCAGTCGCGGCGAGACGCGTACGTTTACGCAACGTGGCGTAGCCGACCTCTATACCTTATATAATAACGACCCCGCTTTCATGCAAGGAGCCGTGATAGCCGATAAGGTGGTAGGCAAAGGAGCCGCCGCCCTGATGATATTGGGCGGAATGGCGGAAGTATATACCGATGTAGTCAGCACCCCTGCCCGCAGGTTGTTTGAGCAATATGGCGTGAAGCTCTCCTTCAATAAGGAAGTGCCCCACATCATCAACCGCCAGCACACCGGATATTGTCCGCTGGAAACGGTGTGCGGGGAAGAAACCGACCTGCAACGGCTTTATCGGATTATAGCCGACTTCGTTACGGCACACAGTATCAACCCTGTCTACTAACTGCAACCCTATCAGTTTGAGGTGTAGCAAAATGTATATGTTTTGCTTTTGATGGTTGGTATATGTCAATATATTCGTGTAATTCTTTTCTTTTTTTTCTGTAGAGCATGTCGTTCTCGTGATAATGTATATATTTGTCTCGTTAAATATAAAATACAAATGCAATTATGAAAAAGGAAAAGAATTATTAATCCTTTATACGGATGTGGAAGAGATGGATAATGGTTATGTATTTAGTTATGATTGCCCGACAGGTGATGCGGGAAAATCTTTTTGGCCCAAAGTTTTATCTAGAAGTTGGGGACAGGATACAATGGATTGTATGACAGATGCATATTCAAATAAAGGTTGGGCAAGTGTTGTACTATTTGTGGAAACAGCGTTCATTCCACAAACAGCCGTAGCTATAGCCGCTGTTTGCGCCTATAAAAATTACTGATTTATATGAAGAGAACTTATTGTTTTTGGATAATTTTAGGTGCTATATTGATGATTGTTTTTGGTTATATCCTTAAATTTACGATTCCTGCAATTGTTATTTATATATTAATTTATAAGCCAATTATAGATATGGTTTATATAAAGAAGAGGGGATTATTCAAAGGGCATTTCTTGTTTCTGAAATATCCTTTTTGGGGGTTTGCTAGAAAATTATTATCAGATTAGGAAGCTGTAGATTATTCTTATTAAAAAGAATCAGATGGAAAAAAGGCTGTCTCAAATTGAAAACCGATTTTTAATTTGAGGCAGCCTTATGCTGTTATGGTTTAGATGTATATTCTATATCCAAATCGATTTTGCCTGCATATTCTTTCGGAATGACGTAGGCGACATACCAAGTCTCCATAATATCGGTGAAATCTGTCCGAATCCGGATAGATAAGTGATAACCGTCATCCGATTGAATCAGATTTTTTTGTAAATCCACAATCCCTCCATTTGCCATGCCCTTTACCACCGCCAGCACACCGTCCGAGAATGGTACGCTTGCTTCAGGCTTTGTCTTTTCATCAGCAAAAAGCCGGTCAAATTCAGCTTGATTCTCAATGTAAGTTATGGTGTTTAAAGGAATGTCAAGGTCATAACCACGTCTGTAACTGATTTCATCGTATGCATACGGTAGTTCTACAAATTCATCGCTGCACGAAGCGAACGGCAAGCATACGGTTAATGCAATCAGGTAGAATAAGAAATGTTTCATAAGCATTCTTTAGCGGGTCAAACATTGATTAACTATCAACAAATATAGGCATTTATTTTCAAACTTCCGTTCACGTACGTTTCAAAAAGATGCACGTATGTTCCATCGGCTATAAATTTATAGTAGAACAAAATTGGTTTGCGAAAAATGGAATGGAACACAGAGACACAAAGACACAGAGCTTTATTTTTTGAGAGAACAGAGTTCACAGAGTAAAAGTCTGGCTCTATGGTCTTTACTTTCTCTATATATTTATTTCTCCGTGCCTCTGTGCCTCTGTGTTCAATATAAAGGATTAACGGATTTTTCGCAATCCATTTCTGATTGACTATAGTTAAAACTTTTATTTTCCCGGCATAGTGTAGGGAAGTGTGCCCGAGATGTTCTACTGCATGGCAAATGATTTGCGCGGTCCCATTTTTTATTGATCAACCTTTTCTACAAAGCTACAGTTTCATGCAGTTTTATTGCACTGAAACTTTAGTTTTATTGCACTGAAACTACAGTTTTAGCATAACTAAACAGGGTGAGAAAACAGTTTCTCTATGGAAGGCTTTCGGTTGATAGCTTTGAAGGTACTGTCTATTTATGTGAATCAATCGAATAGGAAGAAAAGAAAGGCCACAGCTTACATCGGTTCGGATGAGTCTCTATGGGATGGAGGAATCGGTGTAATCTGTGGCAGGGAAATTTTGAGGTAGCGATGCTCCCTAAGAAGGAGCTTATCCGATTTTGCTGATTTTCTTCAGCTTTTCTTCGTCGACTATTTTTATTTTGCGTCCGTCGATGATGAGCAGCTTCTCGGTGGCAAAGTTCGACAAGGTACGGATGGCGTTCGAAGTGGTCATGTTCGACAGGTTGGCGAGGTCTTCACGCGAGAGGTAAATGCTCAGCGTGCATCCGTCTTCTTCCAGTCCGTAGGTGTCTTTCAGGAACAGCAGCGATTCCGCCAGTCGTCCGCGGATGTGTTTTTGCGTCAGGTTCACGGTGCGTGCATCCGATATGCCCAGGTCTTTCGACAGTTGGCGGATGAAATACATCGCCAGTTCCGTGTTTTGTTCTACCAGCTCCGTGATGACCGTCATCGGGATGAGGCACATGGTGCAAGGCTCGAAAGCCGCCGCCGCCGTCACGAAGTTTTCATGGGCGAAATAAGCGCGGTAGGCAAAATACTCCTTGTTCTTTATCACGCGGATAATCTGGCTGCGTCCGCCTACTCCGTCCTTATAGATTTTCACTTTGCCGTTCAGCAAGCACATCATGTACTGCGGAGTCTCGCCTTCGCAATAGATGATTTCGTTCTTTTTGTATTTCTGAATTGTAAAGTTTTGCGCAAGGTAGTCACGTTGCGCCTCTGTAAGAGGTTGCCATAAATCGGGAATACTCTCGGCAATCTCAGCTTCTGTCAGTTCCTTCTTTACCATAGGTGCTATAAAACGATGTTGTGGAGCACAAAGGTAGTAAGAAAAAATGAAAATCTTTATTTTAAAGCCTAAAAAATCACGCTTGGGCAAGCGGATTTATTATATATTTGCGTTTGCAATGGCAAAAAGGAAAGTTGTATATGGTTTGGTGTGTTGGATAGGCTTGCTTTTAGGGTTGGCAGTGTGTCCGGCGCGGGGAGAAGTTTCTGTAGGCAGAGCGTCTTCGCCGCATCAGGAATATGCCCCCGATTCAGTCTTGACGCACATCTTCCGGGCAGCTACCCTGTATGCCACCGAAGTAGAAGAGTATAAGGCTGACCTTTACCTGAAAGGGTTGGTGCAAATCCATAAGCGGAACCGTATCTTGAAGTATATCCCCTCCATGTTCCGTTTCGAAAAAGGGGTGGATGATTACATCCACGAGTCTATCAGCAAGCTGCATTACACCGCTCCGAGCATTTACGACCGGAAGATACTGGCGGCAGCTTCTACTTTTCCCGGAGGGGATAGCCGTTTCTTGGATGTCGTCGATTTTCTGAAATTCAATCTGTATGCCCCTTCCATCATGGAAGACAAGGTGCTTTCGCCGCTCAACGAAGAGTCGAGTGTGCACTACAATTACCTGATTGACTCGGTAGCTTACCATCGCGATGGCAAAGTGTATAAGTTGCGCATCACTCCGCGTTATCCCAGTACCCAGTTGCTGGAAGGCTCGTGCTGGATTTCATCGAACGACTGGACTATCCGTTATCTGGATTTCCGGGGAAAGTACGACCTGGTAACTTTTCATGTGACCATGCGCATGGGCGATACGCCGCAGACGAAGTACCTGCCGCAGATGATGACCCTCAACGTGGTGTTCAAGTTCTTGCGCAATAACGTAGAGATGGATTACTCCGGCTGGCTGGACTATGAGGAGGTGAAATTCCGCGATAAGGACGCCGAGCCTGTCACCTGGCGGACAAAAGACCAGAGCCATTATGACCTGACCAATTCGTACACCTTGATTTGTGATACGACGCGGCTGATGCATGACCGTGATTCGTTTGCCCGTATCCGTCCGCTTCCGCTCAGTGACAGGGAAGACAGCTTGTATCGGGCATACGACAAACGGCATCGGGTCAGGCCGGAAGACACGTTGCGGGTAGAGCCTACCAAGTTCCGCCGGAACCTGGTGCTGCTGGGACAGATGGGTGACGCGCTAATCAGCAGTTATAACATCGATATTAATAAGGTGGGAAACATTTCCTGTTCGCCGCTCATCAATCCGTTGTTGGTGAGTTACAGCCACCGCAACGGAATTGCCTACCGGCAGGAGTTCAAGTACAACAAGCTGTTCCACAACGGCAGGCTGCTCCACCTGGTGCCGCAAATCGGTTACAACTTTACCAAGAAAGAGTTTTACGCCAAGCTCGACGGCGAATATGTCTACAATCCGCGCAAGCATGGAGCCATTTACCTGAGCGTAGGAAACGGAAACCGTATCTATAGCAGCGTCGTGCTCGACCAGCTTCAGGCGCAACCCGACAGCACGTTCAGTTTCGACGGACTCGAACTTGATTATTTTAAGGACGTGTATCTCAACCTTTCGCATAACATCGAGATAATCAACGGGCTTACGCTGTGGACCGGTGTGTCGATGCACTGGAGGCACGCTGTAAACGGTACGCCTGAAGTGGCAGAGCGGGTGCAACTGAAATACAACAGTTTCGCTCCCCGTGTGCGGGTGGAATGGACGCCGGGAATGTATTATTATTACGCCAACGGCAACCGCAAGGTGAATGTCGGTTCCCGTTATCCTACGTTCATTCTCGATTACGAGCAGGGCATCCGGCTGCTCGACTATTCAGGCGAATACGAGCGTCTTGAGATTTCCGCCGAACAAAGAATCCGCATACGCGGCTTGCACACCATCGCTTATCACATAGGCGGAGGATTTTTTACGAACCGGGACAATGTGTATTTTGTAGATTATGTAGACTTTGCCAACCGTAACTTGCCGCAAGGATGGAACGATGACATCGGCGGCACTTTCCAGATGCTTGATTCGCGTTGGTATAACTCGTCGCGTCATTATTTCCGCGGAAACATGACGTATGAAACGCCTTTTTTACTTCTTTATCCGGTAAGCCGTTTGCTTTCGTTCGTGCAGAAGGAGCGTATTTACGCGGGTATTCTCTTTATGCCGCATCTCAATCCTTACATTGAACTGGGCTATGGCTTGGGCACACATCTTTTCGATTTCGGTGTCTTTATCGGGAACGAGAAAGGAAAGTTTACTTCGGTAGGCTGCAAATTCACGTTCGAGTTGTTCAACCGGTAGTCGTGGGGCAGCCTTATTTCCGTAAGAACGTGTCTTTGCGGCACGTCCAGAAGCGTAGGTGCCGGATGAGGCTCTCTAACGGGCGGCATACATCGAATACCGGAAGGAAAAAGCCGAATTTCTCTTTCAAGTCCCAGGCGGTGTGATACCATATATGCATCACGGTCAGTTGCCGGATAAGCCAGCACGCCGCCGTAACGCCTGCCGGTATCCATTGTTTGTCTGTCCATCCTATGGCAAGAGTAGCCAGACACATCAGGTGGAACAGTCCGCAAGTGAGTGTTTCGAGCGCGTTGAGCCGGGGTGCCATGCCCCGAAAGAAGTGGGCGGTAGCCATCATCCCCATCTTTTCTTCCCGCCAAGCCCGCTTGAAGGCGGGTACGGGCAGGCGTACGATGCTTTCCGTGCCTCGTGCCACCCGTGTATTCCGTTTGTTTGCGAGGGCGTTTACCAGCAAGTCGTCTTCACCCCGTTGCAGTGGCAGATGGTCACTGAATCCTTTATGTGCCTGATAAACGCTTTTACGGTATGCCAGATTGGTGCCTACTCCCATATACGGGTGTCCTGCAAGCGCCCAGTTCAAGTAGCGCAGCGAGCCGAAGAATGAAGTGGCCCGGACACGTAGCGCAAAGTGTCCTTTCTGGCAGATGTAACCGCTATAGCCTAAAACAATATCGGTTTCGGGGGTCATCTCGCGGGCAAGGCTTTTCAGCCACTGGTCACTGTCGGGTCGGGCGAAAGGGCTGGTAACCACAATCCAGTCGTAATGGCTGGCACGGATGCCCATCGCTATGCCCAATTTCTTCCGGCTGACGTAGCGGGCAGATTCGGGGATGAACGTATGATAGAGGTTCGGATACCGGGCAGCCAGAATTTTCAACGTCAGTTCGTCTTCGCCTGCCGACTGGTCGTTTATCACAATCACTTCAAATTCCGGATACGTTTGTTCCAATAGAGCGGTCAGGTTCTTTTCCAGCGCTTCCCCTGTATCTTTGGTTACGACCACTACCGAGAGTGGAGGCCATTGGGCAGGTTCTTCTGCCTTTTGCTGATGAAAATATCGGTGAAGCCGGCTGTATAGTCCGCATGCAAACGCCATCTGTATGACGAAAACGACGGCGCATATACCCGCCATGATGGTGGCGGTAGAAGTAAAGTCTATTGCAATCATAGTCCGTTGGGTTGAAAAACGGTGCAAAAATAAGGTAAATCCGGTTTGTATGGATAAAAGTAGCGCAGATTTTCGTTAAAAGAGGAAATTCCCTATCGGAAATAGGCGGTTCCCTAAGGAAAAATAGTCGGATTCTTTCGGGACAGGAATGGATTTTTCCTACTTTTGCTGTATCACATTAAAATGAAGAAAGATGAAACAGTTAGTGAAAAACGTGTGTGGGGCACTTGCCTTATGTATGCTGGCAAGCGGATGCGGCTCACTCTTTACGGCTTCGAATAAGAACAAAGTAAGCAACATACGTCCGGGCATGACGCAAGCGCAGGTGCAAGGTATGCTGGGAAGTCCCGACTACAAACGCTTTGACGGCGGAGTGGAGCAATGGGAATACCGGAGTTGTTATTATGCGTATGGCAATCAGCCGGTCAGCGTTATCGTTGATTTCAATGACGGGAAGGTCATTGCGCTCGATTCGTTTGATACACCCCAATATCCGGCACATCCGGTGCCGCCTGTCGTGGCGGTATGTCCGTCTGCGCATCCGGGTCATCCGGTTCCGCCACGTCATTCCATGGTGCTGAACGATAAACAGTTTGACGCTTTCTTCAAGCGGATAGAGGATGAACCTTTCGATGACGACCGCCTGAAGCTGTTGAAGGAGGAAGCCGGCCGGACCGATTTTACTTGCGCCCAATGCGTACGCCTGCTTCGTTTGAACGCCTTCGATGACGACCGCTTGCAGATGTTGCGTATATTGGCACCCACCATTACAGATCCCGAAAACGGGAGGATGATTATCGGTTTGATGGATTTTCCTTCTTCGGAGGCGGAAGCAAGAAAGCTGCTGCGCTCAGTTGCGGATAGGTAGACGCTTCCAAATCCAGCGGGGAATCAGCCGCCAGCCTTCCACCAACAGCCGGTAACGCCAGTCGATGACGGCGACACGCTTTTTATGGTGCAAGGCGCGGACGATGTGGCGCGCTACTTTTTCGGGATGCATCAGAAGGGGGTACCGTTTGCCGTCGTTCAGTAAGTCTGTTTTGACGAATCCGGGGCGGATGTCAGTAAAGCGGATGTTTTTTTGTCCGTGCATGCGCGCAAGCTGTTCGAGGGCATCAAGGTAAGTGTTCTGGAAACGTTTGGTAGCGGAATATGCCGGAGCGATGCCCAGTCCTTGGGTGCCTGCGATGGAACTGACAATGGCGATATGTCCTCTTCCTTGCCGGGCAAAGTAGTGGAACGCCGTGTCGGTCATGCGGATAAATCCGGTGACATTGGTTGCTGCCGTATCGGTTTCGGTATCGAGGGTCAGGTTGAAATTCTGGTGTCCGATGCCGGAACAGTGCAGGTACAAGTCCATTCCGCCTAAGTCGGCTATTAAGGCTTCCAGTTCTGTCTCGGCTCCTTCTTTACGGATATCGATGACGCGGTAACAAACGCGCGAGGGAGCTTCGCGCTGGAAGGCCTTCAGTCTTCCCTCTCTTCTGCCGGCAATGCCCAAGGCCCATCCTTCTTTCAATAAAAGGCGGGCGGTTTCGTATCCGATGCCGGAGGTGGCTCCTACGATAATGGCTCGTTTTTGAGTAACGGTTTTCATAATGATGCGGGTAAATGGGTTCGTATTTCATAGATAAAGGTTTCCGAAAACGGAATGTTTTCCGTCCGTCGGTTGTAATAAAAGGTTCCACACAAGGGCATACGTTCGTTGAGTGCGGTAAGTGCGGGGGTGAGCGCAGTGCAGAATGCCTGATAGGCACGCTCGTTGGCACGTTCGCCCGCATCATCGCGGTAGCACACGGCATAGCGGTTGAGCGGGTTGTGGGCGACAAGCTGGTTGAGCCACATGGCCAACTGCCTTGCTTCGGAAAGAGAAATGCGGTCGAACAGATTTGAAACATTGATGATAACCAGTTCGGATACCGTGGCATGGGTTTTCCAAAAAGCGGAAGGGACAGCCGATGGTTGCGGATAGAAATGGGTTTGTATCGGCTGGTAGGGGGG
>ULVE01001432.1_pt1 | contig 25201 bp, 25 predicted proteins | sample 1959161 | NCBI WGS metagenome assembly ULVE01 (sample SAMEA4835778, study PRJEB28245) | human gut metagenome | biome: gut microbiome; material: fecal sample | place: Denmark | collected 2008
TCAAGCTATATTGATTCATTCTTAGACCGTTCTCTTAATGCTACAGAAATGGCTTTGGGAATCAATTCAGCTTTACATGGTGATGAGAAATATAAATGGTTCATTGATTAAATGAGCTTTTAAGAAAGGACAGCTATTCAGTTAGTTGTCCTTTATTTTTTATAACAAAAAATACTACGAAATGGAGAATGATGGCAAATTAATACTATGGGGTATATTAATAGTTCTATTACTGATAATAATGGGTACTATCAATCCTTTTTTGCTGATACTGATTATATATGTCATTATCTATATAATGGCTTAATTACACTTTCTTATAGAAGTGAAAGTATTTTAAAAATCAGCGTATTACGAAATGCTTTCTGAATATACTTTCACTTTTATATCTAAATCTATAAAACTGAAACAACATGAGTTTGAAGAACAGCTATACAACAAGCAACTGTCTACAGTGGGATAGTGCAACAAACTTAGTGAGAAAATTATATAGGGATAAGAATTATAGAATAAGTCTACTTATTGGGTGTGGCATTTTCTTTGGCTTACGAATTTCTGACCTAATACAACTTACTTGGGAAATGCTTTTAAGTAAGGATGCAAAGTTTACCATTACTGAAAAGAAAACAAGCAAACGTAGGGAAGTAAGAATTAACAAGGAATTTCAGAAGCATATCGAAGACTGTTATACTGCTTTGGACATTCAAAACTTGAATGAATTTTGCTTTTTATCGGGAAAAGGAAAGAAAAAGGTATATTCTATTCAATGGATAAACATTGTACTTAAAGAGTTGAAAAATAAGTATGATCTAAAAATAGAGCATTTTTCCACTCATTCCCTTAGAAAGACTTTTGGCAGAAAAGTGTTTGAATCCTCTGAAAATACTGAATTGGCTTTAGTTAAACTGATGGAATTATTTAATCATTCAAGTGTAACCATAACTAAAAGATACTTAGGACTTAGGCTAGAAGAGCTATTAAATACTTATAACTGTTTGAGTTTCTAACTAATTGTTTAGAAAGAGACAAAGTTTGAAATTTCTGTTGTTATCATGCCATTTTCAGAAATAAAGAACTTTGTCCCTTTCTATAATATGTAACAATTTCAAAAACAGTACTATAAGAAAAACTGTAAATAATGGATATATTTGATAAGGTATAGTCTCAAGCCAAACTGATTGCGATAATTACACTAATTTTACATCAATGTAAACGTAAAAATTATCTTCTAAAAAACGAGATATGGCTTGTAGTTTATGGTATGTGTGATTATGAAAAGATTTATTCATATACCTGTACAAAACAAATACAATCCAAATGTTGAATAATACCATTTCACAAAACTTAATCCTAATATTTAAAATACGAATTATAAAATTTATTGTATAATATTTGCATGCTATATAAGAATAATTATATATTTGCGAAAAAAATAAAGATAAGAGGTGTATATCAACGCGATATGAGTTCCCATACCTTATGTTTTTTCGCTTCTTTCGGGGAATTGGGAAGCAAAAATATTCCAAATATGAATTCCAAAGATACAGCTTATTCAATCGGTGTATTTATTGAAAAGTATTATTCCAGCAACAAGGTTGAAATAGTTAAATTCGGATTTACTATCAAAAACGTCATGGATGTCTCAATATTAGACAATTCCATAACGGAATATGGAAAAACGATCACGTTTAAAGGAGTAGCCAAGATTTTATATGGCGATGGTAAGAGTTCTATCAATACAGAAAAACAATGTAGTATAACAGGAAATGCTATAATAAAAAATAAGGAACTGAAAGAAATTGAATCTATCACAATAACCCAATTAAGTATCATAAAATGAAAACATTTAAATTAATCGGAATAGCTATATTAGCTACAATAACATGCACAAACGTAAGTTCGTGTAAAAACGATGAAGAAAATAACATTGACACAAGAGAGAAGAAACTTGTAAGCATTGATTTCAATGGTGACCTTGGTTGGAAATTCTCTTATAATTCAAAAGGACAACTTATTGCATCATACGGAGGTTCATGTGGAGATATCACTTATATTTGGGAAAATAACGCCATAGTGTCATCCCATTTAGATCAACCTATAAATTTGGATAAGAATTTAATTAGTTCCATGACCGAAAACGACGATGCTCATCGCGTTTTTACGTATAATTCTGCCGGTCAATTAATAAAAGAAATAATAAAACAAACATATTATACCACCAGCTATACAACGTTAAGAGAGTATGTTTGGCAAAATGACAAACTAACTAATATACGTAGTAAAAGCATTACTACAGGAGAATATGGAACAAATGAGATGGAAGGTATCTATGAATATACTTATAGCGGAAAGACATGTAAAGGTTACTTTCCATGTTTACCTTACAGTTTCTTCGGTGACAATTATGATATTTTCTGGGCTCATCCAGAAGTTATAGGTTTACGCACTTCTCAATTACCAGATAAATATTATTGGAAAGATACAGATGATGATGACGAAAAAATATGCCAATACACATATACATTTGATAAAGATGGATATGTACAAAGTTGTACGGAAACAACATTAAGACATTATCACGGAGAAACAAGAACGTATTCGTATGTTTTCACCTTTACATGGGAATAAGATTACAACAAAATTATCAATAAAAAAGCCAACCTACCCAATCATACGGATACGTTGGCTTTTTCAGTTCCAGTACAAAACATTATATATTAACTTATACGATTATACAGATATACCTTGAATACTCAAAATGAAATATGGCGATTTCTTACAGGTAGTATTTAAAGAAATACTAATCTGATACACCCCTTAGACAATTCTACACCGCTACCAGACAATAGCTTGGATATACAATATATGAATGATTTTGAGTAATAGAGAATGCTATATAATACCGTTAAATACAATATCAACCGATAAAGAAAAAAGTAATTGGAACAATCTCAATTATAGAAGTAATTCATTGCATAAGAAAGCAAGACTCAGTAACTTTGTGATGCAGTGTAACACTGCAAAGAGATTATTAATTTATTGTTGAATTTATCTTGCTTACATGTAAACCAAGATGTAAACCGTAACTAGAAGAAGCTCTTCAAGAAAGAGATAAATGGAAGTAGCTCAGTTGGTTGCCTTTAATCCAACGGATTAAAGGACATTAGCCTTCCAAGCTGAGGGTCGCGGGTTTGAGTCCCGTCTTCCGCTCTTAAGAGAATCAGATAGTTATCGAAAGATTTCTATCTGATTTTTGTTTTCAAGGGGTGCTAATTCTGCACGGAACTATGCGGTTGAAGTCAACCAAAAATTTTATGGGACCATATCAGCTCCTTTTTATCGACAAAAACAACCGACCCAACTTAATTATTGGTTGTCCAAGATAAGTAGATGTGATATAACCGTTTTCTCTGGCCCAGCCTACAGCCTTATTGCGTATTTCATCTGGATAATAAATGGAAATGATTTTCTTGTTTAACAAGTCCCTCCACATGTTTTGATGAATGTTAACATTGTGGATATCCTCAACACGACTAATGCCTAAAGCTATACACACTGGACTATTGCAGAGATCCCCCTTATCTTCAGTGATATTCATATCAAAATGCTGTTTGATACCGTCAACTAACTTTTTAATCTCTAATAAATCTTTGCATAGGTCAAGCTCAATGATTTCTTTCAGTTCTGCAACTGCATACTTATGAAATGTATGCTCTGCATCTATCTGTTTTAATCCAAACGATGTAAGAAACTCAAGAGACTGGATTGCTCTTTTTCTTGCGAGTGCCTCCTTCCTATGAAGGTCTTTTTTCTTTGTTGCCATAATGTTGTATATACTAATGATTATTTGTTTCTGAATGCAAAATAACACCTTCAATATGCAATAACACTGCATATCTTACGCTATTATTAAAATCATATTCACATATGCAATGTTATTACATATATTATATGTACTTTTATAGCATAAATAAAAGGTATTGTATAAATTACAGATGTTACAGATAATACTTGAAGAATAAATAATAACACAATTCGTATGATTAGTAAAACCTTCAATCGATATATCTGGTTGTTGAATACTTTGCTTCAGCATGGACGATTAACCTTTGAAGAAATTAACAACCGATGGCAAAACAGTTGTCTCGGTGATGGCAAGCCCCTTGCTCTAAGAACTTTTCATGTTCATAGAAATGCAATAGCTGAACTGTTCGGAGTGGAAGTGGCATGTGATGCTTCTACCTATGAATATTACGTATCATCTCCTGAAACCTTGCGAAATGACAGGACTCGTCAGTGGTTACTCAACTCATTCACTCTCTCAAACATGATCGAGGCCGGGCATAATATGAAGGACAGAATTATATTTGAAGATATTCCCAAGGGAGCTGAATATATTCAAACGGTGGTTGAAGCTATGCAGCAGAATAAGGAACTGATGATAGACTATCAATCATTCAATGGACGTAGAGCTACGTTTAACATTCAGCCTTATGCGATGAAGGTATACCATCAGCGTTGGTATATTGTGGGATATCTGAAAGAACAGGAAGAAATCCGCAATATAGCTTTGGACAGAACATTGAATATGGAACTCACAACAGTAACATTCCGATATCCAGATGATTTTAATGCGGAGGAATACTATTCCAATACTGTAGGAATCTTTGTAAATGACAAGTTAAAGCCCCAGAAAGTTCTTGTAAGGGCATTTGGCATCCATGTAGAATACATGCGTACTCTTCCTCTTCATCATACTCAAAAGGAAATAGAATGTAAGCATCAGCAATACAGTGACTTTCAATATTGCTTGTGTCTCACTCCCGAACTTACGAGCCAGCTGCTTGCGATGGGTGAAAAAATAGAGGTTCTGGAACCCGTAGAATTAAGAGAAGAAATCAAGAATAGATTATTAAACACACTTAATCGTTATCATGATGAATAGAAATCAGTATCCTAAAGGAAGTAAAAACAAAAGTTCTATGAAAAAAAGAAGTATCTCAAGCAGTTTTTTGGAACAACTAAAGACCGGTAACTTGAAATCCATTACAGACTATGTAAGAGTTGACCCTTATTTAGATCTGGAACTGAGAGGCGATAGCGTTATGATATATTATAGAGGTGGGAAAGTTCTTACAGTCGATGAAAAGGGAGTTCTTACAGGTCTGGTTGATGAATACTATCTGTCGCCTGATACGGAGAGAATCCTACCTTCTATTGAAGGTTTGCATGACTACTTGGCTCATGCAAAACATATTGTAGATATTCATGAATCTACCAAAAACAGTAAATTAGGAGAGAAGGAAATACAGCAAAGGGTGGTTTACGAAAACAATCTGTCTGTGAATGCTGACAAAACAGATTATTTCATTGCCGATGTAGAATGGGCTGATAATAAAGTTTTGAAAGGCCGCGTAGACATCGTGGCCTTCTGTTGGAAACATAAAAAGCCACGTAATCGTATTGTACAGCTGACTTTGATAGAAGTAAAGCAAGGTGATAAGGCAATTAAATCATTGTCAGGACTAAAGAAACATTACGAAGACTATCTTTCTTTTAAAAAAGATCAGGAATCTGTGAACCGTGTGGCTAAGGACATGCTTCTTGTTCTAAAGCAGAAGAAAGAATTAGGTCTTGTGAAAGGGTTGGATAATCTATTTGAGAAAAAGGTTACAGAAAAAAATGTTTGGGGTAACAAGGTGCAGCGACAAGTAGAAGTTGAACCTAAGATAGAAGTTGAACCGGATTTTCTGTTCCTGCTTACTAACTATCATCATTACAGCTCAAATCTTCAGATTGAATGTGAGGATAAGGATTGGACAGATGATTGCAAATTTATCAATGCTTCTTTCTGCGGATATGGGTTGTATAAGGATCTGATCAAGACAAAAAAGGATTTGAAATTTTCTTCTACATAAAAATATGAATATCAAGATACACCGAGGCCTTGATCAGATTGGTGGCTGTATTACAGAGATTTCAACAGATACTTCCAGGGTTTTCATTGACTTTGGTCAGAATCTTCTTGGATGCGGAGAACCGACGACACCAGAGGATGACGAACAAATGGTTCTGGCTATCTTTTCTCAGAACAAGAAGCGACATGAAGCTGTATTCTATACTCATGGTCACGAGGATCATGTGGGACTGTTTGAGTATATCCCAGACAAAGTTCCTCAATATATGAGCGAAGGAACCATGAAGTTACTTTCCATTAAATATGGACTCTTATCGGAAGGTGCGTCACTTAAAATGAGCGAATTGCGGAAACAGAATTGTACTTCAGAGGAATATAACGATGCGGACAGTAACCAGAAAAAGGCTGAAAACAAATGTAAGCTTCTCAAACGTATATGTATCTGGAAAAGGACTGCTCCGCATAAGGTTCCGAAAAGTATTATAGTCGGCGATATAAAGGTAACTCCATTTTTCAATTGCCACTCCATTTATGATTCGTACATGTTTCTGATAGAGGCAGACGGCAAACGGATCTGGCATACTGGTGACTATCGGGAGCATGGATATATGGGCAAAGGACTTTTTCCGACCTTAAAAAGGTATGCCACCCATATTGATACGCTGATTACAGAAGGAACCATGCTGAAACGTGAAGACAAATGTATTCACGAACGTGATGTTTCCGGCAAGATGGCTTATGTGATGCGGGCTTTTAAATATGTATTTGTGCTTGCTTCTGCTACAGACATAGAGCGACTTGCTGCAATCACAGAAGCTGCAAATGGAGCAGGTAAAACGGTGTATGTGTGGTCAAAGTTTCTGAAACAAACAATGGCTTTCTTTACAGATCAAGAAGGAGAACTCTCTCATGGTTTGTTTTCATTCCATCCTAAATTTTACAATCAATGCCTTTTGAAAAGCGTAAAACGGAATGGCATGGTCATGATTGCAGGTTCATCACAGAAAGAATGTATCAATGGACTTATTAATGAACTTCCTCAAGAAGAAACGTTGCTTATTTACTCATCGTGGGATGGTTACTACAAAGACCCGGTACAGATCAAAGTAAATCCAATGTATAAGGAATTTCGTGAAATGTTCCATAATGTAGTTGATATACATACATCAGGGCATGCAGACCGCAAAACAATAGAGAAGGTTATCAGAACAATTAACCCCAAAAGGATTATTTGCATTCATAAGGAAGCTGATGCTGAACTATAGTGTTTAGGTAATCTATTTTATAATCAGGCAGTGAAAATCCTACAAATATCAGATACTCACAACAAACATCATTTGCTGGTTAATCTTCCAGCAGCTGATGTTATTGTTCATTGTGGCGATTTTACCGAACATGGTACAGAAAAGGAAGTTCTTGATTTCCTTAATTGGTTCATTACGCTTCCTTACAAACACAAGATATTCGTTACAGGAAATCATGATACATGTCTTTGGGATGCAAAAGACATTGAAGACTTACCGAAAAACGTTCACTTCCTTCAGGATAGTGAATGTAAAATAGAAGGCATAACATTCTTTGGACTGGCATACAATCATTCCGAACAAGTCATTCCTCCTGATGCAGATGTATTGGTCAGTCACGAACCGCCATTTATGATTCTAGATAAGGATAATAATATCCATTGGGGAAATGCCGATTTGAAAAAAAAGATATTGGAGGTCAAACCTCGCTATCACTATTTTGGCCATATCCATGGAGCTTACGGTACAGAGAAACACCATGGAATCGTCTTCTCAAATGCCGCATTATTTTATGAATCTTTTCAAATGGAAGGTAATTTCCATCTATTGAAATATAAACCAAAAATATTTGTTTTGTAAATTGATATATTGTAGTAGAGAAAATACATAACACAATTTTATTCTCCTGCATCTCTCGGTTACCTGTTGTATTTCTGCCCACTTTTTCTTATCTTTGGAACAGTTAGAAGCCAATCGTACAAACCATGGAAAATTTCGATTACTCTGTAGTACCCCGCGGATTCGGCCATTGCATGGCCAGCTGCCCACAGGCTGCGACCTGCCTGCGCCACATCGCTTACGAACACCTGCCTGCCGACAAGGCTTTCGTCTGGATGCTGGTGCCACACATGGCCGGACAGGCGCAGGGAAAATGCAAATACTATTGCCCCAACACCAAGGTGCGCTATGCCAAAGGATTTGCCCGAATCATCGACGAGCTGTCGGTGAAGCAGGCGGCTGCTTTCCGCGAACGGATGATAGGAAAGATGGGAAGAAAGAACTATTACGCCTCGCGCAAGGGAGACCGGCTGCTCCCGCCCGCCGAACAGAAGCAGGTACGTTCCGTACTCCGCTCGCTGGGAGCACCGGACGAGAACTGTTTCGACGGTTACACCGACTGCTTTGGGGAATAAACGACTGGCTCCCCTACCCTCACGGCATGTTTCCGCGTGTTTCCGCAGGGGGAACTCCGTTTCCTCGTAGGGGAAACGGGGAAAGGCTGTTACATTCCCAGTTTCCCAGCAAATGTTGGATGATTATCTGTCTATCCGCACAGTCACCGGCTTGCCGCTATACATTCCTTGCGGCAGAGCTATCCGTATGTCGCGGCCGTTCCACTTCAGAGCTATCTCCTTCAGGGAGGCATCCATACAGGCATCGGCCACGGTAACGAAACAGCCCTCCTCTGTCTCGCGAAGCACAAGAGCACAGGGAGCAGACACTTCCAGCTTCAGTCCCTTGGCCTCCAGAGCCGGCGCTTCGGGATAGAACACGGCACCGATGACTTTGCGGTCGGCGGAACGAACTGCCTGTACCAGCGTATCGTTGCGCAACACTTCGAAGGGAAGCTTGCGGGCGGGTTCGCCCTGACCCAGATAGACCGCATAGCCGTAGGTGTCGGCCAAAGACGTACGGCCGTGGTCGGTCCACAGACGCAGGACGGGCACTTCGGCGGGAAAGTCTTTCCGCTGACGGTTCTGCTCGTTCATCCTGGCCCAGTCGGCAGGACGGTTTTCGCAGGCAACGTGTAAATCCGACTGGTAGTCCGGCAGGGCACGGTAGGCAAACTGGCCTTCCTGAACAATCCAGGCATTCTTCAGCTGACGGGCGTCGAGCGTCGTCACGCCCATGGGCAGCGGTTTCTTCCGGCCTTTCTCCAGCAGATACACGGGCGACGTTCTTGCCGTCTGGTCCAGTGTCGTGCGTATGTTTCCTTCCTGCTCCGGTTCCAGGTTGGTGACTCCGGCTCCGAGGGCCACCAGATAGTCGCCCAGGATAAAATACCCCTTGTAGGCCTTGAAGCCATACAGCAGCTCGTTTTTCTTCGGATGGCCACCTTTATAGTCAGGATTTTCTTTATCCGGCCCGTACATCTTCTCAAAGATATATCCGCCAGCCGCATAGTCGCCGCCGTCGGCTGCTCCGGCCGCAAAGTTATGACGGCTGCAATAGCCCCGCCAGTTGGTCACGGGCACCAGTCGGTCCATGCCCTCACGGGCCGTCACGCCCGGCGATGCCGTCACGTCCCATCCGCCCATGATGCGGAAATATTCGTCGCCACGGCGCTGGAAGAGCGTCATGCCGTCGGTGGGATAGAAGTTGTAGTTGTCGGCAAAGTCGGCACTCTCCAGACCGTCACAGCGCACGGAAGCCATGTTGACCATCAGGTGGTAGTCTGCCGTGTGCTTCATCAGGTCGTCGTTGTTGAAGAACCAGCGCGTACCCTGATAGACGCCGCCGGAGTATCCGTCCATGCGGATACGTCTGGCTTCCACTTCGGCCAGAAGCTGTTCCAGTTCGGCCTGCTCGGCGGAAGTGAATGATTCCTTCCAGTTATTCACCACGTCGCGCAGCATGTTGCGGTAGGGAATGGCACTCTCCTTGTCGCAATAGACATACGAACCGCGGTCGAGGCACGGCAGGCGGTAACCGTCGCGGTAATACCAGCTTCCACCGCGGAAGAAGGTCATCAGGGCCTCGGTATTCTCGCGGCTCAGGTTCTTGGCCCAGGGCGTGCCACGAAGTGTTTTCAGCATATTCAGCGCCGCCGATGTACCGTGAATGGGATATCCCCAGATGAGGCACTGCATGCCGTGTCCCCATCCGGCTCCGTCGGCCGTAAAGCCTTCGGTCCAGAAGGCGTCGCTGTAGGTAGTCTGCGACGTGACGCTGATGCCGCGCTGGCATACCTCGGCCAGCACATCGAGCATCGGCACCGAACTGTACATGACGGCCACCGGAAGCAGCGAACGGTAGGCCAAGGCATTTCCGCCTACCCACCAGACGTGGTTGCGGAAGCGTTCCACCGACACTACATTACGGTCCGTAGCGTCCCGGCGCAAGGGTTGCGTATAGGCCTGAAGGCCGAGTACCTTCAGCATGTCGCAGGCCGCCCGCACTTCGGCACCGGCTTCTCCGCGCTCAGCCCGGTCCATCTCCTCCATGCAGGCAAAATAGATGTTGACCGCTGCCGTAGGGATGGCAAAGCAGGAGGCGTGAAAGCGGGGCTTGTCGTTGGAGCGGGCTATCTCCAGATTGCCGTAATGCACCACCGACCGTGAAAGGCGGTTCAGGAACTCGGTATCTTTCTTCAGACTGCCCCTCCGCGCGGCTTCGGCCAGGCGGTACACACGGTTCAGCGCATCGGCGATGAAGATACCCGCCCGGTCGTCGGGCGTATTGGCATATCCACGGTCCCAGACGTTCTCACTATTGTACTGCTCTTCCGTCGGATTCAGGTCGGAGAAGGTTCCGTCCTCGCCCAGCAAAGCATACATCCGGGCTGCCTCGGCCTCACCCACCGGCTTCACGGCCCGATGGGGATGACGGAAGAAGTAGTCGCGGAGCTTGCCTACGGCTTCTGTCTTCTCGTCGGCCACACGCTCGCGGGCTTCCCGATAGTAGCGGCGGTAGTTGGTGAAGGCAAACTGGGCCTCGGCTTTTCCCTTTTCCATCATGCGATTGTAAAGTGTCCCACTGTCAGGAACAACAATATCCACCCTCTTTTTTACAGAATTCAGTTCCGATGCTACGGCCAACAAAGGCATCAGAAGCATCCACAGTCCTAAAAGTCTCAATCTGTTCATGGATTTTCGTTTTTTTCATAAATAAACCAAAGCCGGCAGCGATACGTACCTTCGTCCGTATCCGGCTGCCGGCTTCGAATATCACCAACATTCTCTCTCAATACTTATACTGCAAAGCCTTGTCGTAGTTTCCGCCCTTGACGGGAACCAGTGTAAAGCCCCAGGTATACAGGCGGTTGGCAGGAATGGTGTAGCCCGGCTGTACCTTGGCTCCCCAGCTGTCGTATCCGGCCACGCCTTGCTGCTTCATGTCCAGGCAGACTTCCACGAAATCGCGCGGAACAATGTCGTTCACGTGAGTCTGGCGACGCATGACGTTGCGGGCTTCGGCTTCATTCTTATTGGCAATCTCCTGCGGAGAGCGGTTGCGCCACTGGTAAGGATGCGAAGATTCTTCGCTGTCGAAGTCTTCCACCGTATTGCGCAAGGCATTGAAGCCGATGATGCTGTCGGCCACTACCAGCAGGCCTTTCCGTTTGCCGTCCGAGAAGGCCACCCAACGCGTATCGGTACGGTGGCCGTTCTCCTGCGGACGCACGTAGCGGACGTACATGTCTTCGGCAGTCGTCGTGTAACGGCCAATCATGGAACCGGCATTGCGGTCGATGTAATTTTCTTCAGGACCACGGCCGAAGTATTCCACCTGATGCAGCGAGGCCGGCATCCGGAAGCGTACGCCCAGACGGGGCAATTCGAGCTGACTGCCGTCTGCCTTTTTCTTGCCCGGCGTATAGGTTGCCAGATTGGTATCTTCCAGCACTTCGGTCTTCACAGCAGCGGCGTTGGTAGGAGTGAACTTCAACGACACGTTGACCACGCCGTCCGGATAGATGCGGTAGTTCACGAAGTATTCGTTCCGGGTAGGCAGGTCATAGACCACGCTCAGGATGCGGGTATCACCGTCTTTCTTCACGTCAGCCGAACTGATGCGAAAGTCATGACTGGCCTGCTTCCATATCTGCAGACGCTTGGGGTTGCTGTTTCCATAATCGTTGTCATTGGGCGCACGCCAGAAGTTGGGCTGGATACCAAATCCGTCGGACACATATTCCATGCCGTCCACGCAATAGGAGGTCACCTTGCCCGCTGCCGCATCGAACACGAAACGCACTTTGGACGAAGAAATCTCAATGCGGTCGCCCTCGCGGCTGTCTGTCAGCTTCGGGCCCGATGCCTTGTAGGCCAGTTCGGGCTGTGCTGCCGACAAGCGGAACTGCTCGCAGGCCACTTCATAGCCTTTGGGAACCAACGGCTCGGCCAGGCGGGTCACCACACCGAAACGCACGAAGCATTCCGTCCCAGCCTTGAGGCGGAAGCCCGACACCGGAATGGAGAACTCGGCAGACTGCTGCGGTGCCAGGGCCATGTTCAGACGGCCTTTCTTGCGGGTCTCTCCATTGACCTGCACTTCGTACAGGATGTCGTAGTCTTTCAGATCCGTAAAATAGAATCGGTTCAGCACACGGAATTTGCCTGCTGCGGCATCCACTGCCTCGAAAGCCACGTTCTGATGGGCATATTTCACTTCAGCCATGGCCGGATGCGGCGTGCGGTCGGGAGCTACCAGACCGTTGCAGCAGAAGTTACCGTCGCTTGGCATATCCACTCCATAATCGCCTCCATAAGCCCAATAGGGACGGCCGGCCGCGTCTGTTTCCAGAATACCCTGGTCCACCCAGTCCCAGATGTATCCGCCCTGCAGGTTGGGATACTTGTAGATTTCCTTCCACTGGTCCCACAGGTTACCGTTGGAATTGCCCATCGCATGCGAATATTCCGACGGAACGACCGGACGGTCCGAACCGTTCGCACCGATATAACCCAGCCATTCGGCACTGGGATACTGGGGCACGTACATGTCGGAATTCCACTCCCACTGGGCACGTTCGTAGTTCACGGGACGGTTCATCAAATCTTTCTCCCGTTCCTTCACCCACAGATAGGTCTGGTAGAAGTTATATCCGTTACCGGCTTCATTACCCAGCGACCAGAAGGTTACTGAAGGATAGTTCTTGTTACGCTCATACATATTCTCCGTACGGTAGAGGTGGGGCTTCAGCCATTCGGGGTTGTTGCCCAGCGTTCCCCCCTTGCGCAAGTCGTAGAACATGCCATGCGACTCGATGTTGGCCTCATCATATACATACAGGCCGTATTCGTCGCACAGCTCATAGAAACGGCGGTCCTGCGGATAGTGAGCCAGACGAACCGTATTGATGTTGTGGCGTTTCATCAGCTCGAAGTCTTTCCGCATCAGCTCCTCGGGTACGTAGTGTCCCGTAGCCTCGTTGTGCTCATGGATGTTCACACCCTTGAGTTTCAACGGCTGTCCGTTGATGAGCAGCACGGTATAGGGTTTTCCGTTCTTGGCCAGCTGGTCAATCTGCTTGATTTCGATGCGACGGAACCCGACGTGGAAGGGAACGATTTCGGTCACCTTGCCGTCTTCCTCGACCGTCATCAGCAGTTTGTACAGATTGGGGTGCTCCGAAGTCCAGGTCTTCACACCGGCCAGCGTTGTGCTGAAGTCCACAGTCTGTACACCACCGGCAGGCAGGCTGCACTCCTGAACCGCATTGACCACCGAATGGCCTTCGGCATCGAGCAGTTCGTAACCCACCTTTACGGATTTCTGTCCGGCTGCCCGGTTTCTCATGTCCACTGCCAGACGGAAGATACCGTCCTTGTAAGTGTCGTCCAACGTCGATACGACCCGGAAGTCCTTGACGGCCACCTTGGGCTGTGCATAGAGGAAAACGTCGCGTTCGATGCCGCTCAGACGCCAGAAGTCCTGACACTCCAGATACGAACCCGTGCTCCAACGGAAGATTTTCAGTACCAGGCTGTTCTTGCCCGGCTTTACATAAGAATTGATCAGGAATTCGGCCGGATTCTTGGAATCTTCGTTATATCCCACTTCCTGCCCGTTGATATAGACATAGACACCCGACTTGGCTCCGGCCAGATGGAGGTAGACATCTCTTGTCTGTAACCACTCGGCCGGTATATCTATCTCGCGTCGGTAGACACCCACCGGAATATCGTCGGGCAACAGCGGCGGCTGAGGGTCGCTGGCCTTGAACTCAAACCACTGGTTGGTATAGATGGCCACGCCATGTCCCTGTACTTCCCAGTTGCCCGGCACCTGGATGTCACACCACCCTGCCAGGTCTGCTGTAGCCGAAGTCACATCGGCAGGCAGCCTGCGATGGGAATCGGAATACAGGAACTTCCACGTTCCGTTCAGCAGCCGGTAGAAGCGGCTGTTCTCGTATTTACCACTCAGGGCGGCCTCACGGTCGTCATAGGTCATGAACGACGTTCGGGGCGCCTCCCGATTGACAGATACCGTCTGAAGGTCCTGCCAATAAGGCATTTTCGGTTGTTCCTGCTGCGCCGCAAAGCTTTCTGCCGAAGCCAGAGCCAAGCCGCAGCCGACAACGCATGCAAACATCTTGTTTCTCATGTTACTGTTTTTTTATTTCATTCAACATTATCAATTTATCAATCATTGATTCCTACTCCGAATTGGGTCTGCTGTTTCTCCACCTCCTTTACCTTGAGCTGGTTCAGTTCCTTCCGCAGACGCGCATTCTCTTTCTCCAGTTCGCTGGCAGATGTCTTCCGGTCATCCGTCTGTTTCAGCTTGCCCACCTCGGCCATTTCTGCCTCATCCGCAATCTGACGGCGGTCGGTGGGTATACTTTCAAACTCCAGCGTACCTTCCAACGGACGTGCTTCGCCCGGTACTTCCAGTGCAGCTGTCACCTTAATCTTTCCAGCGCGGCCGGTAGCCTGTATCAGGGCCGGAGCCGAACCCCATACCACCGGCATCGGATTCACACAAGCCACGTCACCGCCCAGCAGACGTCCTTCGCCTTCCACCGTAAAGCGGATAATGGAATTGTTCAAACGTTTCACCGTTCCACGCTTGTCCACCACTTCGGCTATCACGGTCACAACATCCGATCCGTCGGCTTCCATCCGCATTCCTTCGTCGTCCAAACGCAGCCGGATATGGTCGGCCTGCCCCGCAGGATAACGTTTGTGCGTAGCCACTACCTTGCCGTCCATCAGTCCCTCGGCCAGCAGATAAGCGTCGTTCTGCTTGCCGGCACGGGCTTTCGCCTTCCACTCCATGAAGTGGAAAGCATCCGTAAACTTGATAATTGGCGAAGGCATGCCCTGATGATTGGAATCTTTCTTATAAGTATAGGTCTTTCCGTCCTTGAACACAGTGAGCCGCACCTCGTCGCAGTTGGAGTAAACCGTAATGTCCTCCGGCGAGAAAGGTGTCAGCTCGTGAGCGATATAGACCATCGGTCCGTTATCGGCCTGTAAGTCACTTTTCACAGGTTCACGCTGCGACATGAACATGTAATAGGAAGTCTTGGGCTGGCGGAAAGCATCCATGATACCCCCGTAGAAAGGATCGGCATGGTATCCGCGCTGATGGTCGAACGAATGCCAGAAACAAGCTCCCACAATCTGGGCAGGTTTCTGACAAATAGACTCATAGCACAAAATGGGGAAGTCTTTCTGATAGGACGGATTCGCATAATGTTCGGCCTGAAGCAGCATCGGAACTTCACCCCACCCGCGGGCCACACGGCTGTCGGAGTTCTGGGCATTCCAGTCGTCCACGTTGTCGCCCCACTCACGGATAAAATAAGTCTTGTCACTGCGAAGCTTGGACTCGATGGGACGCAACAGCAGGTCGTAATACTGGTCACCGGCCGCTCCGTGGTCGCAAGCGGCTATGCTATAAGGATAGGGATACTCTTCACCACAAATCTCCAACGCCCTTTTGGCAAACGTTTCGGGATAATGGGTTTCGTTGAGAATCGGTTCCCAGAAGAACAGCGAAGCATGGTTGCGATGGATGCGTATCATATTGCGAATATCCGAATAGATACGCTCGGCAAATATCGGTTCCTTGTTCCAGAACTGCCATCCCGGTACTTCGACCAAAGCAAACAGACCCAGTTCGTCGCATGCATCCATAAAAGCAGGATCAATGACATAATGGGTACGGATAACCTTCAGACCCGCGTCACGCAGTTTCTTGGCATCCCTCCACTGCAGTGAGTTGGGCAGTGCATTACCCAGCACAGCAAAGTCCTGATGGCGGTTGGTACCCATAATCTTGCCCTTGTACGGTTTCCCATTCAACCACAGGCCTTCCGTCTTCTTGAATTCAATGCTGCGGATACCGATACGCTGGCGGTATCCGTCTATCACACGTCCCGAAGCATCCTTGACCAGTATATCCAGATGATACAGATAAGGCGACTCCGGAAACCACAACGATGGAGAACCCACCACCATAGAAGCGGTCGTATGAGCAGCCTTTCCGTTCTTCAACGACAGTTTCTTCTCGGTCTCCTTCACCACCTTTCCTTGTGGAGTCTTCAGTGCAAAGCAAACCGTCACGCGACAGTTTTTTCCCGACGCATTGCGTACATGGGCCTTCAGGTTGACAGTGGCCTGCGCTTCGGATACCTTGTCGTACGACACGAACAGACCGCCTCCGGCCACCTCGTTCTCATAATTGGCATTCGTGATGAACACATCATTGTGAGCCACCAGCCAGCAGTCCCTGTATATACCTCCGAAATAAGTGAAGTCGAGCATGCTCTGCTCCTTGCCGACCGGATAGGTAGGGTCGTCACTGTTGTCGGCTTTCACGGCTATCACATTCTCTTCGCCGAACTTCAACAGCGTGCTTAGGTCCACGATAACTGGCAGATAGCCACCATAGTGTTTTTTTACCAGACTGCCGTTCACATACACCTCGCTTTTGCCCATAATGCCTTCAAAGTGTACAAACAGCTGCTTGCCTTTCAGGCTGTCGGCCGGGGTGAAATGTTTCCGATACCAGGCCACTCCCTGATAATTGGCACAACCGCTGGCCTCCACCGGCAGATATTCCAAACCGTGAGGCACCGAAACAACCTCCCAATCTGTATCGTCATAGTCCACAGCGTATGGCGTTCCATCCGCTTCACCTTTCCAGAACCGCCAGGCCTGATTCAAGGAATAGGCCTCACGCCCGGTATTCGGCAATTCGTAAAAACCGGCTGTCGAGAAACGGGCCATGCCGGCATATCCGTGGATTCCCACCAGCACACATATAATAAAAAGAATCAGTTTTCTCATAATAAAACACATAACCTATTGTTCAACGTACAGCCTCCAGGTAAGCCTTCAGTTCCTTTATCTTATCTGGATTCTGTTCGGCTCTGTTGACCTGTTCACCCATATCTTTCTTCAGATAGTACAACTGCTCGGCAGGCGCATTACCCAATTCCGTATTCGTCAGTTTATTGTAAGCGCTCTTACGGTTGGGATAGATGTATTTCCATTCGCCGTCGGACACCGACAAAGCTCCGGCATATTCAATCACATAATCACGCCCCTTGCGGTCCTTGCCATACCAGGCATCCAGTTGGCCATTGCTGTCTTTCATCTGTTCTTTCGTCAGACTGGTCTGCAGGAATTCAGCCATCGTCCCCAGAAAATCAATCTGCGAAACCAAGGCCTTTGACACACCCTTCTTTACTTTGCCCGGATAGTTCACGATGAAAGGTACACGGGTACCAGCCTCAAAGTTGCTGTACTTTCCCCCTCTGAAAGGCCCCCAAGGCCGATGTTCGCCCAGCAATTCCACCGCACGGTCCTGATATCCGTCATCCACAACAGGACCATTGTCGCTTGTCAGGATTATCAGAGTATTTTCGCGTATGCCCAAGCGTTCCAGTGTAGCCACCACCTGGCCTACCGTCCAGTCGAACTCGATCAAGGCGTCCCCACGCGGCCCCATGCCACTCTTGCCTGCAAAACGCGGATGCGGCACGCGGGGTACATGAGCGTCGTTAGTGGCCAGATACAGGAAGAAAGGCTCATCCTTGTGCTGTTCCATGAAAGCAATGCCATGGGCCACAATACTGTCGTTGATGTCCTGGTCCTTCCACAACGCTTTCTTGCCTCCCTTCATGTAACCGATACGGGAAATTCCGTTAACAATGGCCTGATCGTGTCCATGATTGGGACTCGGCTTCATCACCGTCAGCTGTTCCGGATGGGTCTTGCCCAAAGGCTCGCCGGGAAAAGGTTCCTTGTAGCTGACATAGATGGGATCATTGGGGTCGGCATTGACCACCTTGCCATTCTCCACCCATACACAGGGAACACGATCACCCGTAGCAGCCATAATGTAGGAATAATCGAAACCGATATCCTTCAATCCCGGTTCTATCAGCCGGTTCCAGTCCTGTTCTCCGGTCTTGTCACCCATGCCCAGGTGCCACTTCCCTACAGCTGCCGTCGCATAGCCAACCTCCTTGAACAGGTCGGCCACCGTATATTGCTCCGGACGGATAATCATACCCGCATCACCCGGCGCTATTCCCGTATCCGAACGCCGCCAAGCATAATGCCCGGTCAGAAAAGAATAACGCGAAGGTGTACTGGTGGCAGCCACTGAATGGGCATCCGTAAACATCACGCCTCCATCGGCCAACTTCTCCACATTGGGGGTATGGATGGTCTTTTCTCCATAACAACTCAAGTCACCGTAACCGATATCGTCGGCCATGATAACTACCACATTCGGTTTAGCCGCCTGCTGGGCAACAGCAAAGAAAGGTCCGAACGAACAAGCCATTCCTGAAAGGAAAATAGTATTGAATTTCATGGTATTAAGTAATGCTTTATAAATATATGCAAATATAATCTTTATTCTTTAATAAAAAAGGAAGTACAAACAAGAAAAGAAAAAGCTATACACAATAACATTTACACAGAACTCTCTAAAAGCCGCAAACAAAAAATCCGCTGTTACCAGCGGATTTTTTGTTTGTGACCCGGGTGGGACTCAAACCCACGACCTTCAGAACCGGAATCTGACGCTCTATTCACTAAGCTACCAGGACTTCACAAAACTAATCAGCTCATTATCATGCTATTATGAAGCAGTATCAACTATTTAAAAAACTCTATTAAGAATGAATTAGTCAACAATTAGTCAACAACCGTTCTTATTGCAAAGATAATTATTCTTATGGGTTCATGCAATGATAATGTCTTATTGTTTACATGATTGCACTTACTTTTTCCTATTTACTGGAATAAATTCATAAATTAGAGTGTTTGTTGCACCCACATTCCGACTTCTATTTTAACTTTATCAAATCAATGAACACTTTCACTCGTGCGAGGTATTCCCGTAATTCATTCTTAAGTCTTTTGTTCCATATATCAGGTGTTTTGGCATTGTAGGCTACTGCTTCTAATCCGTAATGCCTTGCAAGATAGATAGCTCGTTCATTGTGATATTTCTGAGAAATGATGGTTACGTTAGTGTGATTGCAGATTGTTTTCGCTTGTAGAATAGAGTAAAGAGTACGTGTACCTTGATAGTCTAAAATAATTGCGCTGTCAGGAATGTTATATGCAATCAGAGAATCCCGCATGGCTGTCAACTCATTGCAACCACCCTGATCTATGTAATTACCACCACTTGCTATAATCCGTCTGATTTTTCCGTGATGATATAATTCAACCGTTGCTTGTATGCGTGTGTCGAAATAGTAATTGTGCTCACCTTGTGGGGTGATGGGTGAAGTACCCAGTAACAGACCATACTCATGAAAAGGGAGGTCGGACAGGTTATCGTAGCATCTGTTTTTGGCACTGAACATAATGATGCAATGACAGCACACAATGGCAATTATCATTGTTGTAAGCATTATGGTGACTGATTGGATAATCCTTTTTAAAAAGACTTTACGCATGAATGAATAAATTTATTGTGGCTTGTATATGTTAGGTACTTTTTCTGAATACTTCCTATAAAACTGAATATCTTCAAAAAAGGTACTCTATGTTTTATGTCTATTTTCCAGCATATTCTACAACTCATTTTAAGAGGAACAGAAAGAAAAATTGGACGGATAAATATTTCATTTACCAAAGTTTTAGTCCATCCATTTCTTTTATAGCTTGCAGTATATCTTCTTTAGTCATGTCTGTTGTTTCCTCCTCTATGCTGATAGAACGAAATTCATAGCTTTCTACAATCTCTTTCTTTTCATCTACATTACTATATACCCAACTACTAAACACTCTATTGGGCATATCAAGGAATGTGATTCTAATATATGCACCTCCCAATATATAAGGAGTAATATCATAAATCACAAACTGGCCTTTTATTTGCTCTTTATAAGGGTCTAATTTTGCATTGCATACTTTCCCACTATTGTAATCATCTAAGTATTTTCGTAAGGTACGAATATATTCATTATCCAACCAATCACTTCTTTCCCAACCATCAAAACGAATTTCATTAAGCGTTTTACGTGTGCCAATAGTGTCTGCTATTTGCATGGAAGTATCAATAATGGAATCCTGTTTTGCTTTGTCTTGTCCCATGCTGTAAGCTGATAAAGCTATTATTACCGTAAGAATTAGAAATATGGCTTTCATTTTTCTATGTTGATTTTAAGATTTATCTTTTTATCTCTCTATCAGCAGTGTTTTTTGAATCTTCACTATAAATACAGAATTTACTCAAGAAGAACACTTTGCATTTCTTTCAGACTATCTCATTAAAGGAAAAGAAAAAATAAACAGATAAAAAAGAACAGCATTTATCTTTGTTTTGTATAAATGCTGTTCCTTGCACTATTGAGAATTTGATATTTAGGATGTTTTACTTAGTGTATCGTTCCCATGTCCAAAAGTCATACCAGCCAAAAGCGTCTTTATTGTTTGTTTCTCGATCTCTATATCTACGCCAAACTATTTTATTAGTAGATACAGATTCAGCCCTAAGCTCTTCTTCTTGTATTCCCACAACACCGGCGTAGACCCAACCATTGTTATAGCTCCATGAGAAGGGATCACCATCACCATTTGCATAAAGTTTTTCATCTCCATAAATGATCCCTGTTCCATCGGCTTTGATAACTAAAATGTCATCATCCCCATCTTGCGCCCAAGTTCCGATAATAATTTCTTTCAAAGTGTCTGATTCTGCATTCTTTTCATCATCATCAGAACAAGCAATAAAATTCACATTCAAAATCACGGCAAATAAAGCCATCCCAATAAATCTTAATGTTTTCATTTGTCTTTTGTTTTAATGTTATTAATAAATATATTCGCCAAAATCATGATCATAAATAATTAAAGAATTGATTTATATCAGGAGACATAAACCTACTTGCCTTAAGTCAGTATCCATTTTTATAGTACCAAGTACATTTCTGCTATTACCTGCATATTATGTGATTCCTTTAAAAAAAATATTATTTTATTTATACTTCAATAAGATATATAGTAATCTCTAATCCTTTCAGAATTGAAACAAACAGAATAGCTAATCCCATTCTTCCTGTAATGTGCCTGATACCAATAATTGTCAGAAATGATGCATTCCATTACCTGTCCATTTTGATTGTTGTTTAAATCTACTACTGGAGGTGGATCCATTTTCACCTTATTACCATTAATTTTGACAAGTCTAAATCCTTGGGTAGTTTGCTCTATGGTTGCTGTGACATTCCCAAGAAACTTAAATTCAGTATCTGTACCTGAATATGTTGGGTGTCTATAAAAAACCCCATTCACATCAAATGTATTTCCTTGATTATAAGGATTATAAGATTGTGCATCGGCTAAGCAAATGTCAAAAAGAACCATTTGCATAAAAAGGATGCTAAATATTGGTTTTAAAACTTCTCTCATGATATATTAAACATTAAATAAATTCTAACTTATAATTTTAGCTGCCATTTCACACATGCCATCTAATTGCACATATTTTATTCCCCAGTCATATTCCTTGATTATTGTACCTATTGCCATGCAAAGACAATAAAGGGTTTCATTATCATGTTCCATGGATTGCTGATATTGTTCTTTGCCTATATTGCCTAACTTATCTATAACCCCCATATTAAGACGACAATCTTTGATATCCTGTAACTCCTCTACAGATAACATTGGAATAATCGCTTTCTGTATGGACGACTTGAACAGCATCATTTTTGGTATATATTTACTGAAATTACCTGTTATTGATGCTTGCACGGATAAATAGTTGCTTGAATCCAACATAATAGTTTCAAATTAAATATTGTTGTTTAATAGGAAATATTTGTTTTAGCAAAAATTTGACATGCTATATCATGCCTTAAAAAAGAGTTGTCTTTATTTACCACGGCGATTATAGCGTCTTTGAAAGCTTTTTTCTTGCTCTCATCAAACATAGAAACTATACGAAATGCTTCCATAGGTGGCATGTTCATAGCATCGTTCCAATAAGCATTGCCTAAATCAGTAAATAATGGGGCTGAAAGATCAAGTTTGTCCATCATAACATCAATGGACGGATCATCTTTTTCAGAAAAACGTCCGTAGTTGGCACTTGCAATCAGTTGGAATGTTAACTGTAAAACGGCTTCAATTTGTTTGTCACTAAGTTCTCCAAATTTTTTGCAAATCATAATATCTACAGCTTTATTTTGTTAATAATCCTCTAAATAAATATCTACATAATCGGAATAACCAGAATAATCCATTTCAGCAGAAGACACTTTCATTCCAAATACTGTCATAGATGAAAGTATTGCATTAAGATGTCCTTGAAGATTACTACCATAAACAGCTATGGATTCAATCTTTCCATCTATTCCAGGCATAAAAAGCCATAAATTTACTAATTGATTATTACGTGTAATTTCAAGAGCATGTGCCCCCGTACGGATATCATAAGTGTATGACTTAATGGTATATGATGAATAAGCTGGATAATTACGAAAGCCGTTAACAATGTTATTTATACGTTGTAAGCTATCACTATTCAAATGATTATACATATCGCTCCTTTAAAAATAATTCTAAAACTTATGTTGTTTACAGTCCAATGCTCTGAATTTTAGACAATAAAAAAACGTGGACTTAAAACTTCGTCTACGCACTCTGTCGGTATTGGGGATAACCTTTTGCTGCAATATACGAGTAAAAGCCCACGCCATAGGCGTGAGCATCAACTTTTACTCTTTGCAGCATTCGTCCAATTCCCCAATTTTCAGAGTGCAAGAATAAAGCTAACGCTTCTTTATCTTTATGTCTTATTAGCTGTTAATATTACATAGGCATTTTTTTTAAAATTATGCTCCAAAATTACAAAAAACACTTGTAAAAACAATGAAAATGGCATATTAAAATATACATCAAAGAGGTAGAAAATTCATTCACGCCCATATAAAAGCAATATTTCTGAATTTCCTACCTGTTAAAGATTAAAAGCTAAGACAGTCGTATGTATTCAAAAGTTCTTCCTGTCTTAGTCCAAGATAGCGTTTTGTAATGGCAACGCTTGAATGATTGAAAAGCTCCATAAGTTTGACCAAAGCCAATTCAGAGTTTTCACTATTCATATTATAAACCTGTCTGCCAAAAGTCTTTCTAAGTGAATGGCAACTAAAATTACCTATATGTAGCCTGTATTTCTTTTTCAGTTCTTTCAGAATAATGTTTATTCGCTGTACAGAATAGACTGTACCTTTCTGACTGACTAATATAGGTGCATTGCGTCCTATTGGATTAATGGACTTGTAACAGTCTGAAATGTGTCTTTGTAGTTGTGGGTTTATACGGATAGTCCTTTTCTTTCCTGTTTTCCTTTCTACTATGGTAAACTCATTTACATTTAGAATCTGATTCCAACGTAAAGAAAGAATGTCGCTTATTCGTAAGCCAAAGAAACATCCCAAAGCTATAAGCAGGCTCATATTATAGTTGCCATCCTTGAACAGTTTTCTGATTAAATTCATAGCTTCATCCCATTGTAGGAAATCAGCCGTTGTATTACTGTATTTCAAACTCATAATGTTTACTTTTAAGGGTAAAAGAACAAAAGTGAATGTCCGGTAGGTATTCAAGTCTGCTAAATGATTGAATATGAACGGAACATTCACTTTCTTTATTAGTGAATCAATAAACGCATGAAATCAGAATGATCACTAACATAAATACTGCAACTGTTATTACAGGGTTAATGCAACAAAGCAGAATAAACAATGTTGCAAATACGGCAAATCCGCATCCGGCCTTTGTCATTGTGTTTTGATTCTCTTTTTTGTCCATAACTTAGAATTTTAGATGTTCATATAAGAAATGAGAGATACCCATTTCTGAATATCTCTCATTGTGTAAAATCAGTCAATAAACCATTTGTAGTGTTCGTCACCATGCAAAGCCGCATTAATGCCTTGTGCGATCTCTGTTGCATTATAGGCTCTATCCAAGAAAGAATCTATATAGCTTGACTTGTTTGCGCCTGTCAGTAGATTGTAGAATCTCCACATAGACAAGTCACCACCAAAGCCACTAAAGTTTTCGTCTTGCATATAAGCCTTTGCCACGCTGTTAATTTGCGTATCTGTTATAAGTAAACGGGGTACGCTTTTCTGATAGCCTTGTGGCAAACATTGATAAAGACGCATTTTCCCAAGGATCTGTGCAAACTGGTGTTCAGTCAGATAGCTATTCCCAAGCATCTGCATCAAGTGAATGTGTTTTGCAGGGTTATAGGCATGAAACATTTCCAATACAGAGCGATATAAATCACCTGTGCTTGAAACTTCCAAATTGCTTAAATATCCGTCTGTATAAACACATAAATTGCAGCAAACCATGTTCTTGAATCCAACAAAAACCTTGAATTTTTCAACAGTTTTCTTTGAATACAGATTCATCTGATTATAAGCACGTACACCACCAACTGAAAGAGTAAGTTCGTTTCCCTCTACTGTTTCATAAATAGTGGGAATCTCAAAGCAAAACATCATACGTTCAAAGTATTGTGTCTTGTCACTTTCTAAAAGTTGGTTTGCAGGTTTATGAATTGCTTCAGGGATTCTGCCTTTGACAATGTGAGAAACACGAATGTCCGGTTTATCAATCGTTTCACCTGTAAAGAATGAATTTGCAGCATCCCAAACCGTTTCAATAAAGGCATTGTGCGAAATTGTCAGTTCGTTGTCCTTACTGAATACAGGAACAATGCAGTCATTCTTTAAATGCTGTAAATCAATCTCCATAGTGTTAGCCTCTATAAAGTGACTCAAGTTTCTGATTTAGCTTTTAGGTAGTTTGAGCAT
>ULVE01082570.1_pt1 | contig 24070 bp, 21 predicted proteins | sample 1959161 | NCBI WGS metagenome assembly ULVE01 (sample SAMEA4835778, study PRJEB28245) | human gut metagenome | biome: gut microbiome; material: fecal sample | place: Denmark | collected 2008
CCAAGAAGAAGGTTATCTATTAACTTGCGAAACTTGAATTAACTTAAAGAATCAGACAAAAAAAGAACTGTAAAACCTCAACTTCAAGTCAATACCGTTAGATGAATCCGCTGAGCCAATGGACATGCACGCCTTGGCAGACTTGCATCCCTGCCCGTCTGCTGCTTAAATTCATGTATGTCCTTTTTCTATTCATAGATGTTGTGATAAAAATTCGGGTGCAAAGATAATGGTTTTGAATATAAAATGCAAATTTATAACATCGTCTTCAAAGTGACCCGTATCAAAACTCCGTTAGTTTTATCTTTCCGTTATTCGTTTTCTGTCCGTGACGGAGGGACACATTGCTTCTTTCAAGATTTGTTCTTACCTTTGCGAAAAAATAACAAGGACCTATGCGAATAGACATTATTACCGTTTTGCCCGAAATGCTAGAGGGATTTTTCAACTGCTCTATTATGAGCCGGGCACAAAAGAAAGGCATCGCCGAATTTCACATCCATAATTTGCGCGACTATACGTTCGACCGTTATCGGAAGGTGGACGACTATCCGTTTGGCGGATGTGCGGGAATGGTGATGAAGATTGAGCCGATAGACCGTTGCATCTCGGCGCTGAAAGCCGAACGCGATTACGATGAGGTCATTTTTACAAGCCCCGACGGAGAACAGTTCGACCAGAAGATGGCGAATACCTTGTCACTCACACAGAATCTGATTATCTTGTGCGGACACTTCAAGGGCATTGACTACCGCATCCGCGAACATTTCATTACGAAGGAAATCAGTATCGGTGATTATGTATTGACGGGAGGCGAATTGGCGGCAGCCGTCATAGCGGATGCTGTAGTGCGCGTGATACCTGGAGTTATCTCCGACGAGCAATCGGCGTTATCCGATTCGTTTCAAGATAATTTACTGGCACCTCCCGTATATACACGCCCTGCAGATTACAAAGGCTGGAAAGTGCCCGACATCTTGCTTTCAGGTCATGAGGCAAAAATACGTGAATGGGAATTCCAGCAATCAATGGAACGCACCAAGCGATTACGTCCCGACTTATTGAAGTAATCTTTGAGTAAACAGATTGGACACGGAAATACAAAGGGCACAGAGCTTTTCTTTTTCAAAAGTCATTTCGCTGTTCGTATTCGGAATAGTATGTAATAAACGGTCAGAAAAAGAAATGCTTTGTGCCCTTTGATGTGTCTATGTTGGATTAATTTACTTCCAATGCCCCGATGATATCCCGTACCGAAGCGAAGCCGTGGCGGTCGAGATATTCGTTGATGCCTTCTGCGACTTTAACCGTTATTGCCGGGTCGATAAAGTTGGCTGTACCTATTTGGATAGCCGTTGCACCAGCAAGCAAGAATTCGATTGCATCACGTGCGTCCATAATGCCTCCCAGTCCGATTACAGGTATTTTCACAGCTTTGGCAACTTGCCATACCATGCGCAAAGCAATTGGTTTTACTGCAGCTCCGCTCATACCTCCGGTGACGGTAGACAATACAGGTTTGCGCTTTTCGGCATCAATCGCCATTCCCAACAATGTATTGATAAGTGACACGCTATCGGCACCGGCATCTTCTACCGCACGTGCTATTTCGGTAATGTCGGTCACGTTGGGCGATAGTTTTACAATCAAAGTTTTATGGTAAACTTTTCGTACAGCTGAAACGACCTCTGCCGCTCCGTGCGCCGTTACACCGAAAGCCATTCCTCCTTGTTTTACATTCGGGCACGAGATGTTCAACTCAATGGCAGGAATATGCTCCAGACCATCAATGATACTTGCCGTTTCAGCATAATCTTCTATCTGTGACCCCGACACGTTTACAATCATATTGGTACGGATGTCCTTTATCTGCGGATAGATGTGCTCTACGAAATAATGTACTCCTTTATTTTGCAAACCTACCGCGTTCAGCATTCCCATCGGAGTTTCTGCCATACGTGGATAGGGATTTCCTTCGCGATGATGCAATGTGGTACCTTTTACAATAATACCTCCTATGTTTTCCAAGTTTACAAAATCTTGAAATTCGAGTCCGTAACCAAATGTACCCGATGCGGTCATTACCGGATTCGATAGAGCCAGTTTACCAATGTTTACGTTCAAATCTGCCATAATAATTTCTTTATATTAAATACCGGACCTTCTTTACATACACACACGTGGCCTTCTTTGGTGTTTTCTACGCAGCATAGACAAGCACCTACACCACAAGCCATCGTATTTTCTAATGAGACTTCACATTCAATGCCATTGGCAGCTGCATATTTGGCAACTGCCATCATCATCGGTTTCGGACCGCAAGTGCAAATCAAATCAAACTTGTTCTCTTTCAATACACTGTGCATTGTTACATATCCCTTTTCACCGTAACTTCCATCTTCGGTTGTAGTATATACACTACCCAATGACTCAAACAAATCCAATTGTAACAAATCGTTCTTTGAACGTGCTCCTAACAGAAATGTAGGTGTACAGCCATTCTTCAGCAAGGCTTCACCTAAATAAAGGAGTGGAGCTGTGCCTACGCCTCCGCCGATGAGCAAGACCTTCGTTTGGGGATTTTCTGGCATTGAAAACCCATTTCCTAAAGGCATTACAACGTTTACAATATTACCCGGTTGCGCTGTAGCCAACTTTCGGGTTCCATCGCCCACCAATTGAATTAAGAACCATACTTCATTCTTCTTACGGTCTACATAATTAATGGAGATAGGGCGGCGCAAGAACGTTGTGTTCGAGCCATCTACTCGAATTTCGGCAAACTGTCCCGGAAGTGTTTCAGGCAATGGTGCGGTTTGCGTCAATTTCAGTAATACATAGTTTGCATGCAAACGTATGTTTTCTGTCACTGTCAAATCAAGAATGTATTTTTTCATAAAATAATTGAGGTAAATTCGTTATTTTGCACAAAGATAACAAATTTACCTCAATCCATATACAAACGTTCTGTGGTTTTACAGACAAGCAAAATGGTTTGCGATTAAGATTTTTCGGGGCGGAAAACCTGATAAGTACCGTTATCGAAGAATATGCGTATTTCAACGATTTTAGGTTGCGGCTTTTCGATGTATTTAACTTCTTCTTGTACAGTATTTTTTGATACGTTATCAGGGGAAGGAAACGCATTTTCCTTGCGAAATTCAAAACGAACCGGATTTCCATTCGTAATTTCCGTATTCTCGCTATTTTCATAAGGCAAACCAGTAGCCACATTCGGATCCACTTCCTTTTTCATATCACCCTCACCATAAAGCAACCAGTCCAAGTTGATAGTCGGGTATGCCTTATGAATGTGCATAACGACGTCCAAACTGGGTTTGTTTCTCCCGGTCAATATATGTGATAAAGAAGAGGTAGAAATGCCTATTTTGTCGGCAAACTCGGCATTAGTCTGTGCTTCTTCTTGTATAAGTTGTAGAATCCGTTCTTTCATGATGAAATATACATATAAACTTAATAGGTACAAATGTAACACCTTTTATTTTCATTTGCAAATATACATATAGAAAAATAAACAATACAATAGTAAATGTATAGAATACATTTGTTTTCTCCAAATGTAAATACAGATGTAAACAGGTGATATTATTTACTTAATGAGCTTTAATATATTTGTATAAAAGGTTGAATCTTAAATAATTATTGTTACGTATATTGCTTTTGCAATGATATAATATAGAAATGTATACAATAGTGATGGATATATTAAACCATCTTTTTTAAAATAATAAGTATTTTATTGGGTTTTAGTGTATTACTTTGATATTGAATATGTTGCATATATTTTCGTTTAGATTTATAAAAGTAAACAATACAAACGTAAATATCATTGTTTGCATTTCTACTTACTCTACATGATGTGGTATACAAATGTTTTGTGATATACAAATCCAAATGTAAACTTCAATTTTTGCATTGGAAATATAAAAATGTACATATCGAAATGTCAAGAATGCTATAAGGAAAGAAAACAAACTTCTTTATTTAGAAGCTGTTTTGAATTTCTCCAAAAAGTTTTTCTTGGCTTGATGTATCCGTTTTCGTGTGTGCTTTGGGCGATTTTTTGGTCCTTTTCGCTCCTGTTCTTCGTCAGATAGCCCGCTATCTTCCTTATCACAGAAGCGAAAATGCCTCAAAAACTCATCCCAAATCATCGCACGATAAATTCAAAACAGCTTCTTAGCGAGAATCGAAAATTTACGGACTGAAGATTGGATGCATCCGATTTTTTGATTCTCGTAAAGATGAGAGCTTTTGCACAATTTATTTGAGTCTGTATACTCCCTATATACAAAACGGGTGAAATCTAATGCACCGTAATTAGCAATGGGAAAATATTGAATCTATCGTGTGATGATTTTGGGATAGACATTCTTTTGAGTTGCTTCAGTTTCCATGCTGAGGAAGATAGTGGGTTGTCTGGAGAAAGAATTCCATGTGCGACAATTATGCGAAAGAATGTATAGATGAATTAATCTCTTTTTAGAAAATTAGTAAATAGAATTGACAAATGCGGATATTCGTAAGTTATCACTATCCATGAAGTTTAAAAACGAATATATACTTTACTCTGCCAATTCTATACCGGTGATTGTTTCAAATGTGAAAGTGGAACTGAGTGGCTGAATGCGGACATTCATTTTAATGCAAAATCACATATACCAGTTCGCGCAATAAATCCCCATCTGAAACAGACGCATTGCTTATTCCTTTTGACCGGACATCACACCGGCGAATGGCTTCGATAATCTTCATCACCTTAACACCTGTATAGCGACGCATGGCCGTTTGGTAATCGCGAGCCTGCCAGGCAGAACGTAAACCAAGTTGAGCGGCTATCCCTTGCTCGTTCTTTTCCGGCGCATAATAAGCCAGCATCAGGTTGGAGAAGAAATTAAACAGCACAGCCAACGTTACTTGCAACGGATTGCTTTTTGGATTTTCTTCAAAATATTTTACTATCTGATTTGCTTTGAGTATATCTTTTGCAATTAAGGCATTCCGTAATTCGAAATTATTAAAGTCTTTGATGATGCCTATATTGCGTTCTATCTGTTCTGGCGTAATCCGCCGTTGGCCTTTCGAAAGTGTGATAATTAATTTTTCCAATTCGCTTGCCATCCGATTCAAGTCTGTACCTACAAATTCTGCCATCATCTCGGAAGCCTTTGGTTCTATCTCTACCTGCCGCCGTTTCAGATAGGAAGTAATAAAGCCTGGAAGTTGAGTGTCTTTTAGCTTTTTTGATTCGAATAACACTCCCGCCTTGTCCAGTTCTATTGTAATCTTTTTTCTTCGGTCAAGCGAACCATGTTTATAGCAAAACACTAAAATCGTCGATGGCATTGGCTTCTGCAAATAATAAACCAATTCATCTAAATTCTTCAGATTCTGCGCTTCCTTCACAACAACGATTTGATACTTCGACATCATCGGATAACGGCGGGCTGTATTGATGACAGAGGCTATATCCGTATCTGCTCCATATACGACGGTTTGATTGAACTCTTTTTCCGTGTCAGTTAATATATGGTTTAAAATATACTCGGATATGCGGTCGATATAATAGTCTTCTTCCCCCATTAGAAAATAGATTGGAGCGTACACTTTATTCTTTAAGTTACGGGCTATTTCTTCGTAAGTTATTTCTTTTGCCATAATTCTCTTTTGCTCTTGTTCCTTTTTTGTATTTTTGCGTAATCAATAATTTTACGTAATGATGCAAAAATACGAAATGTCGGCATTAAATCTGCCGCCTTGCTTGTTTAAAATTTCTAAGAAGGATGGGAAAACGTATATTTTCGACCAGCTCCGGAAAAAATATGTCGCTCTTACGCCTGAAGAATGGGTACGGCAGAACTTTACACATTATCTGTTAGAACACAAAGGTTATCCGCAAGGCTTGTTGGCTAATGAAATCCAACTGAATCTGAACGGGACAAAGAAACGATGCGACACAGTGCTTTATAACCGTGATTTGACTGCAAAAATGATAATAGAATACAAAGCTCCTTACGTTGAAATCACGCAGGCCGTATTCGATCAAATCACCCGATACAACTTGGTGCTGAAAGTGGATTATCTGATTGTGACGAACGGCATCCGCCATTATTGTTGCCGTATCGACTATACGACCCATTCGTATGTATTCCTGCCGGATATCCCCGAATACGGTGCTTTATAAAAAAGGTCCACGGACACGTCATTCTTTCGAAAGACGCCCTCCGTGGACCTTAAAACATTATACGCAATAATTATTTTATTTTGGTTTCCAAATGCTTTTCGGGGGTTATGCCTGCCAATTCCGGGTCAATCATAATGCGGCCACAATATTCGCATACGATAATTTTCTTACGCATACGGATGTCCAATTGTTTCTGAGGCGGAATTTTGTTGAAGCAACCGCCGCAGGCATCGCGTTGCACATAAGTGATGCCCAACCCGTTGCGCGAGTTTTTACGAATACGCTTGAAAGCCTGAAGCAAGCGAGGCTCGATTGTAGCTTCTAAAACTTTCGCTTTGTCACGCAAACGTTCTTCTTCCTGTTTGGTTTCCGAAATGATTTCGTCCAGTTCGTTCTTTTTCATTTCCAGGTCTTTTTTACGCTCTTCCAAAGCCTCGGTGTTTTTTGCGATTTCATCTTGCTTCGATTCGATAGATGCCGTATATTCTCGAATGCGCTTTTCGCATAATTCCACCTCCAAAGTCTGGAATTCTATTTCTTTTGTCAGCACATCGTATTCACGGTTGTTGCGTACATTGTCTTGTTGCGCTTTGTATTTCTCAATGGAAGCCTTGGCGGTTTCTATTTCAATACGCTTGGTGGCAACATTCGATTTCAGTTCTTCTATCTCGCCTTTGATTTTCTCGATACGGGTACTCAATCCTGTCACCTCGTCTTCCAAGTCCTGCACTTCCAAAGGAAGTTCTCCTCTCAGAGTCTTGATTTTATCGATTTCAGACAACATCGTCTGCAACTGGTACAATGCTTTCAGCTTTTCTTCCACGCTCAATTCGCTGGGGTCTTTTTTCACTTCTTTTGCCATAATGTTTTATAAATATTTAATTGGATTTGTGTTGATTCGAGTCATGCGGATTTCCAATGCGGGAAATGCCTTTTCCAGCAAAGAACAAAGCAGCTCCTTGGTGTACTGCTCACTCTCGTAATGACCGATTTCTGCTATCAAAATGTTATTGTCGTAATAAAAATAGTCGTGGTATTTCACTTCTCCCGTGATGAACACGTCGGCATGGTCCGATATCGCACGAGGCAACAGAAAAGCCCCTGCCCCTCCACATAAGGCAACTTTCTGAATCAGTCTGCCCGTCATGCGCGAATGCTTCACGCAACCCACCTCGAATGTTTGTTTGATACGCCGCAGGAAGTCGCCTTCGGTTTCCGGCTCTTCCAATTCGCCTATCACTCCTGCTCCTGCTTGAACCCACGCGTTTTGTATCGGATAAAAATCATACGCAGGTTCTTCGTAAGGATGAGCTGCCAGCAATGCTTTCGTCACTGCTTGTTTGCGGTATGCGGGAAGAATGGTTTCTATCCGCATTTCGTCTTCATGATGCAGCTCGCCTATTTTGCCACAGAAAGGATGTGTGCCTTCACCCGCGCGGAAAGTCCCCTTTCCTTCTGTGTTATAACTGCAGGAATCGTAATTGCCGATGCATCCGCTGCCTGCCTCGAACAACGCTTCACGCACTTCGTCCGCTTGTTTCTTCGGCACGAATGTAACCAGCTTGAGCAAAGCGTTTTCTTTGGGTTCCAGGATGCGTACTTGCTTCAGTCCTATCTTTTCGGCTATTTTGTTATTAACCCCTTTCGGGGCATTGTCAAGATTGGTATGCATCGAGTAAACCACAATATCATTCTTGATGGCTTTCATGATACACCGTTCCACATAATCTTTGCCTGTAACCGACTTAAATCCTTTAAAAATAAGCGGGTGGTGCGAAACAATCAGATTGTAGCCCAATGCTATTGCCTCGTCCACTACGGCTTCGGTTACGTCTAAACACAACAAAGCCCCTGTAGCTTCCGCGTCTGTCAATCCAACTTGCAGTCCGGCATTATCGAATCCGTCTTGCAAAGGCAGAGGCGCGAACATCTCAAGGGCATTCAGAATTTCCTTAATTTTCATGTTCTGCGAAAAATATTCGCCGCAAAGATAATAAAAACCTGTGAGATGGAAAAGTTTTCAATGAAAAACACAGGGTGAATGCACTTGAGAAGCTGTTTTGAATTTCTCCAAAAAGTTTTTCTTGGCTTGATGTATCCGTTTTCGTGTGTGCTTTGGGCGATTTTTTGGCCCTTTTCGCTCCTGTTCTTCGTCAGATAGCCCGCTATCTTCCTCATCACAGAAGCGAAAATGCCTCAAAAACTCATCCCAAATCATCGCACGATAAATTCAAAACAGCTTCTGGATTTTGCGGGAATATTGCAGGTTCCCGGAAAGTATGTTTTTAGGATGCTTTTTTAATACCAAACACGCATGAAGAAACAGTAGAGGACAAGCCAGCAGTTTGCGTTGCAAACACGATTACTAATCGTGCGGCATGACGATTAGCAATCGTCACGTTGTACGATTAGTAATCGTATCGGATATGCAGTTATATTACCGGCACGAAGCAGCAATCATCCCTAAGGTTATACGATGGATACTTGTTCGAATGTTTCTACGTGTCATTGGATAAAAACATAACGCCCCTGCCTGGAAAACAAGCAAAGGCGTTATGCGATTCTGCTTAAAAGATGAGATGTAATTTATTGGAAGAATACATCGTCTAAGCGGCTGGTGTTTTCTTCTTCTATTTCCGTCAGTTTGTCCTTGCAAGGGTCGAAGTCGCCAGGAATATCGAATTGTTCTTCTTCAGAGTACCCCAATGATTTATCGGCGTAAACCTTCTGCATATAGAGTCCCCATACAGGCAAAGCCATAGAAGCTCCCTGCCCGTCACGCATCGTGTCGAAGTGGATATCACGTTCTTCACCACCTACCCAACAGCCAGACACCAATGAGGGAGTGAAGCCCATAAACCATCCGTCTGAATTACGGTTAGTGGTTCCTGTCTTGCCTCCCATATCGGCTTTAATGCCATACAAACGGCGCACACGCCCACCCGTACCCTCATTGATAACGGCACGGAGCATTACCAACATCTTATAAGCGCTCGATTCGCTAATCACTTCATCCACTTGCGGAGAAAAAGTCGCTATGACATTTCCTTCATTATCTTCAATGCGTGAAACAAAAAGAGGCGCTGTACGAATGCCGCGGTTGGCAAATGCCGTATAAGCACTGACCATTTCTCCTACCGATATTTCGCACGGTCCTAAGCAGAGAGATACCGTAGGCTGGATGTCTTTATTCAGCACTCCAAACGAATGGATTAAGCGAGCAAGCGCATAGGGGCTTAATTTGCTCATCAGATACGCTGAAATCCAGTTGTTTGAATTGGCCAATCCCCACTTTAAGGTAACGATTTCACCGTAATGCGATTTAGACGAGTTACGTGGTGACCATGCTTTCCCGTTTTCATCAAAAAGAGTTTGTTCTACATTGCGCACCCGGTCGCAAGGTGAAAAGCCGTTTTCCATTGCCAGTGCGTAAAGATAAGGTTTAATGGTAGAACCAACCTGCCGGCGGCCTACCATTGCCATGTCATACTGGAAATAATTATAGTTCGGGCCTCCTACGTAGGCTTTCACATATCCCGTTACCGGATCCATTGACATAAAGCCGGCACGCAGGAAATATTTATAATACCGGATAGAGTCCATCGGGGTCATGATGGTATCTTTCTCTCCTTCGTAAGAGAAAACCGACATTTCATGCTTCGTGTTGAATGCTTTACGGATTTCCGCTTCAGTACATCCGGCGGCTTTCATCTGACGATAGCGGTCGGTTTGGCGCATAGAGCGGTCCATGATGGCATCCACTTCCTCTTGCGTCAGTTGGTTGGTGTAAGGAGCGGTCTTGCGTCCAAGTTTTTCTTTAAAGAACCGTGGCTGAAGATATTTTGCGACATGCTCGTATACAGCTTCTTCGGCATACTGCTGCATTCGCGAATTGATTGTTGTATAAATTTTAAGCCCATCGTTATAGATATTATAATTAGAGCCGTCCTTTTTCTTGTTTTTCGCGCACCAGCCATAAAGCGGATTGGTTTCCCACGCCAACGAATCCTCGTAATATTGCTGCATCTGCCAACCGCGGTATTTGCTGCGTACAGGTTTTTTTGCCGTCATGATACGACGTAAATATTCGCGGAAATAGGTAGCAAGCCCGTCTTTATGATCTACAGGCTGGAATTTCAGCTTGAGTGGAAGTGCCTGAAGTGAGTCACATTCTGCCTGGGTGATATATCCGGCCTTACGCATTTGGTCGAGCACGGTGTTACGGCGTCCACGCGAACGCTCATTGAAACGGCGCGGATTATATAGCGATGGATTCTTACACATTCCTATCAGTGTGGCCGCTTCTTCGATAGAAAGCTCTTTCGGGTCTTTCGAAAAATAAGTTTTTGCAGCTGTTTTGATACCGACAGCATTATTCAGGAAGTCAAATTTATTGAGGTACATCGTCAAGATTTCCTCTTTAGTGTAATAGCGTTCCAGCTTGACGGCTATCACCCACTCTATCGGTTTTTGAAGCAAACGTTCCATTACATTATCGGCTGTGGGCGAATAGAATTGTTTGGCTAATTGCTGGGTTATGGTACTTCCACCTCCTGCATGCTTTTGCATCAGGATGCCACGTTTTACCACTGCGCGTAAAAAGGCACGGAAATCAATGCCCGAATGTTCGCTAAACCGCACATCTTCGGTCGCGATCAATGCATTTATCAAGTTGGGCGACAAGTCGTTATAGCCTACATATACCCTGTTTTCCTTGCTATACGACCACGTGCCCAGCAGCACTCCATCATCAGAAATAATCTGAGTAGCGAATTTCAAGTTCGGGTTCTCCAATTCTTCTACCGGAGGAACATAACCTATCCATCCTTTAGCGATAGCCGTAAAGATTGTAGCTACCGTCAAAATGCCTAAAAACACCAAAACCCATAATGTGTATATGAATTTCTTCTTCATAGCTCTTTATACCTTATATTAATATATACAGAAAAGTCAGCGCAAAGATACGGGAAATATTGTGATATCCGTACAAAAGTCCCAGTATTCCTGTATGTCAGTGTCTGATATTCTTTTTTAATGTGCAAAAGTATAAAAAATGCGGGAATAAAAGCGGTTCATTCTATTTTTTTGTCTATCTTTGAACTCCGGTATTTATAATGAACCATCATAAAAGCCGAAAATATGGAAAATAGAAGTTTAGTCACTATTGCCAACCACTCGAAAGAACGCATTCTTTACTTGCTGGAAATGGCGCAAGAGTTTGAAAAACAACCGAACCGTCACTTGCTGGACCAGAAAATCGTAGCAACCCTTTTCTTTGAACCTTCCACCCGTACCCGTCTGAGCTTTGAAACGGCAGCCAATCGGCTGGGAGCAAAAGTTATCGGGTTTACCGACCCCAAAGTAACCAGTTCATCCAAAGGAGAAACGTTGAAAGATACCATCATGATGGTAAGCAATTATGCCGACATCATCGTCATGCGCCATTATTTGGAAGGTGCCGCACGTTATGCCAGCGAAATAGCGCCGGTACCTATTGTCAATGCAGGCGATGGAGCCAACCAGCATCCTTCTCAAACCATGCTCGACCTCTATTCCATTTATAAGACACAGGGTACATTGGAGAACCTGAACATTTACCTGGTTGGCGATTTAAAATACGGACGCACGGTACATTCGCTCTTGATGGCCATGCGGCATTTTAATCCGACATTTCATTTTATTTCGCCCAACGAGTTGAGAATGCCGGAAGAATATAAACTGTATTGCAAAGGGCATCACATCCGCTACGAAGAGCACAGCGATTTTACAGAGGAAACGATTGCCGATGCAGACATTTTATACATGACGCGTGTGCAACGCGAACGTTTCACCGACCTGATGGAATATGAACGGGTGAAAGACGTGTATATCTTACATAATAAGATGTTGGAACATACACGCCCGAACCTGCGTATTTTGCATCCGCTGCCCCGTGTCAACGAAATCGCTTACGATGTAGACAGCAATCCGAAAGCTTATTACATCCAGCAGGCACGCAACGGGCTCTACGCCCGTGAAGCGATTTTGTGTGATGTGTTGGGAATCACCCTTGATGAGGTAAAGGTGGACACCGAACGATTAATGAACATTTAAATCCTTACACGTATGAGCAACAAGAAAGAATTACAGGTTGCCGCTTTGGAGAACGGCACTGTTATCGACCATATACCTTCGGACAAATTGTTTACTGTCGTGGCTTTGCTCGACTTGCAACACATGGACAGCAACATCACTATCGGCAATAATTTCGAGAGCAAGAAACTGGGTAAGAAAGGCATCATCAAGATAGCCGACCGTTTCTTCAACGATGAAGAAATCAACCGTCTTTCGGTGGTCGCTCCGAACATGAAGCTGAATATTATCCGCAATTACGAAGTGGTGGAAAAAAAAGAAGTTGTGATGCCCGAAGAACTAAAAGGCATCGTGCGGTGCAACAATCCTAAATGCATCACCAACAACGAACCCATGCAAACGTGGTTCCATGTCATTGATAAAAAGCAAGGCATCTTAAAATGCCACTATTGCGAGAAAGAACAACAAGTAGATAACATTAAACTGATTTGACGGAAAAATGAAACAGGACTGGAAACCGGGGACCATGATTTATCCCCTGCCTGCTGTACTGGTGAGTTGCGGGAGCACAGAAGAAGAATATAACATCTTAACTGTAGCATGGGTCGGGACAATTTGTTCCAATCCTCCGATGTGTTACATTTCTGTCCGCCCGGAACGGCATTCGTATCCGGTATTGAAAAAGAATATGGAGTTTGTCATCAATCTTACTACCAAGGAAATGGCATTTGCTACCGACTGGTGCGGTGTACGTTCGGGCAAGGATTATAACAAGTTCAAAGAAATGCACCTTACTCCGGGAAAAGCGTCGATGGTAAAAGCACCGATTATCGAAGAATCGCCTCTTTGCATCGAATGCCGGGTAAAAGAAATCATTGCCCTCGGTTCGCATGACATGTTTATTGCCGATGTGGTCAATGTAAAGGCAGACGACAAATATCTGGATACAGAGACTGGAAAGTTTGATTTGGCTAAATCGAACCTGCTGGTTTACGAACACGGAGGGTATTACGAAACGGGAGAAAAAATCGGGAAATTCGGCTGGTCGGTCGAAAAGAAGAAATAAAATGTGACGCGATGAGAACGTATGCTTTGATATTGCTTTGCTTTTTGCTTGCAGGGGGGATTTCTGTAAAAGCACAATCCACTCCGCAGGAAAATTCCCCCAAGGTCAATGTCGGCATTAAAGTTGGATTCAACTCTACCATGTTCTTTATCGACCATTTCCTGTTGGGCGAGAATGAGCTGAAAGATATCCAGAATAATTATAAGGTAGGATATTTCGGCGCATTCTTCTGCCGTTTCAATATGAAGAAGCACCATTTCCTTCAAACGGAATTATCGTATAATATTTCAAAAGGAAGTGTCTCTATTCCCAGCTCGTTAGATAATGCAGCGTTAATAGCCACCAACGCGTTGGTCAAAACCGATATCCACTCCATCGATATACCATTATTATATGGTTACAAGTTTATCGATGCGTATCCGTATGGGATGGCTTTCTTTTTAGGACCGAAAGCGGCGTATGTTTGGGAAAAGCATAGCAAAAGTGAATATTCCGGATTTTACCAACAGTATATCAGCGAAGAAATAAAGCCGTTCACTTTTAGCGGAGTCGTAGGCTTATCAGTCAATGTATTGAATATTTTTTTCGATTTCCGCTATGAAATAGGATGGCATGATATGGTCAAGTCGGTGTCTTATGCAAAAGAGTTGACCGATGCGCCTTATGATACGCAAGACATTTCGGTGAAACGCCGGCGGAATGTGCTGAGCTTTTCGGTAGGCGTGATATTTTGATATTTGAAATCATTAACTAAAAACAGAACATACATGAAAAGAGACGATTTAATTTTTGACATCATCGAAAAAGAGCATCAACGCCAGTTGAAAGGCATCGAATTGATTGCTTCCGAAAACTTCGTAAGTGATGAAGTGATGCAGGCTATGGGTTCCTGTCTTACTAACAAATATGCAGAAGGTTATCCTGGCAAGCGCTATTATGGCGGGTGCGAAGTGGTGGACCAAAGCGAACAGCTTGCTATCGACCGTATAAAAAAGATTTTCGGAGCCGAATGGGCAAACGTCCAGCCTCATTCGGGAGCGCAAGCCAATGCGGCTGTGTTTCTTGCCGTATTGAATCCGGGTGACAAATTCATGGGATTGAATTTAGCTCATGGCGGACATTTGTCTCACGGTTCGGCTGTAAATACTTCAGGTATCATCTATACGCCGTGTGAATATAATCTGAACAAAGAGACAGGTCGTGTGGACTATGACCAGATGGAAGAAATCGCCCTTCGCGAACATCCGAAGATGATTATCGGCGGTGGATCGGCTTATTCACGTGAATGGGATTACAAACGTATGCGGGAGATTGCCGACAAAGTAGGTGCTATCTTCATGGTTGATATGGCTCATCCGGCCGGCCTTATTGCGGCTGGATTATTGGATAATCCTGTAAAATATGCACATATCGTCACTTCTACTACACACAAGACATTGCGTGGCCCGCGTGGAGGTATCATCTTGATGGGTAAAGATTTTCCGAATCCGTGGGGAAAGAAAACGCCGAAAGGCGAAATCAAAATGATGTCGCAATTGCTCGATTCGGCTGTATTCCCCGGCATTCAGGGAGGTCCGCTGGAACATGTTATTGCCGCCAAGGCTGTAGCCTTCAACGAGATTTTGCAACCGGAATGGAAAGACTATGCGATGCAGGTCAAGAAAAATGCCGCCGTATTGGCACAGGCTTTGATAGACCGTGGTTTCTCTATCGTATCAGGAGGTACGGATAATCACTCGATGTTGGTAGACTTACGTACCAAGTATCCTGACTTGACCGGCAAAGTGGCCGAAAAGGCTTTGGTATCGGCAGACATTACCGTAAATAAAAATATGGTTCCGTTTGATACACGTTCGGCATTCCAGACTTCGGGTATCCGCTTAGGAACTCCTGCCATTACTACACGTGGGGCAAAAGAAGACTTGATGTACGAAATCGCCGAAATGATAGAAACCGTATTATCGAATGTAGATAACGAAGAAGTGATTGCTTCGGTACGTGCCCGTGTAAACGACACGATGAAGAACTATCCGCTCTTCGCATATTAATATAAACAACATAAAAACAAAAGCGTATGAAAAAGACAAGTTGTATGGCTATCCTACTGAGCGGGTGCTTGGTACTTAGCGGATGCGGAAGTTTGAACAATACCGCCAAAGGAGGTATGATTGGAGGTGGTAGCGGTGCCGCTTTAGGTGCGCTTATAGGTGGTATTGCCGGACATGGTAAAGGCGCAGCTATCGGTGCTGCCGTGGGTGCTGCCGTTGGAACAGGAGCTGGTGTCTTGATTGGCAGGAAGATGGATAAGGCTGCAGAGCAAGCCGCACAGATTGAAGGTGCCGAAGTAGAACAAGTAACCGACAACAACGGATTGCAGGCCGTTAAAGTAACGTTCGACTCGGGCATCCTGTTTACGACCAGCAGTTCTACTTTAAGTGCTTCGGCTAAATCGGCTTTGAGTAAATTTGCCAACAACGTGTTAATTCAAAATCCGGATATGGACGTTGCTATTTACGGATATACCGATAACACAGGTTGGAAAAACAGCACTGCGGAACAAAGCGTGCAAAAAAATCTCGAATTGTCTCAAGCACGTGCACAGAGCGTATCCAACTATCTGCGCGAATGTGGAACCACCATTTCACAAATCAAGTCTGTAGAAGGTTTGGGTGAAAGCAATCCGGTAGCCGATAACAGTACCGAGGCCGGACGTCAGGAAAACCGTCGTGTTGAAGTATATATGTATGCCAGCCAGCAAATGATTCAAGCTGCAGAAGCTGGGACATTGCAATAATTAAGAAGTCGGCGAGGTAAAACATCACTCCGCTTATACCCAAAAGCCAATAGTTTTGCTAATAAGATAGGTAAAACTATTGGCTTCATTTTTTTGTATGAACAGGTTTGTGGCCAGGAAGGACAGACCGGCAACAAAAAGAACCTGATATCATATTACTTTATCGGAAAATTTAGAAGCTGTTTTGAATTTATCGTGCGATGATTTGGGATGAGTTTTTGAGGCATTTTCGCTTCTGTGATGAGGAAGATAGCGGGCTATCTGACGAAGAACAGGAGCGAAAAGGACCAAAAAATCGCCCAAAGCACACACGAAAACGGATACATCAAGCCAAGAAAAACTTTTTGGAGAAATTCAAAACAGCTTCTTAAACTCTTATTCTTTTTTCTGTTCATTGGCAGGGTCTCCTTTTAATATAGGCAAAGTAATCTGATATTTTACGGCAAGAATGCGGACTATCAACACTGTCACGAAGCCGACTATTTGAGAAACATAAGCTTCCATCCCCATCTGTAAACAAATCCAATAAAAAAGGCCACCGATGACACACGCCATTGCATAAATCTCCTTGCGGAAAATCAATGGGATTTCATTGATGAAGACATCCCGGATGACACCACCTGCCGCACCGGTAATGCTGCCCATGATGATTGCTACCCAAAACGGGAAGCCCAATGCAATGGTTTTGTCAAAACCTACGACGGTAAACAAGGCAAGGCCGATACTGTCGAAAAAAAAGAACGTATTGTTCAGATGAATCAAGTACTTGCCGAATATGATGACAAAAAACATGGCAAACGCCGTACATATCAGATAAATCGGATCGGTCATCCACACAGGTGTGACATTCAGCATCACGTCACGCAATGTTCCACCACCTATAGCTGTTGCCAGCCCTACAATGTAAGCGCCAAACCAGTCGAACCGTTTGGCAGAGGCCAGACGGATGCCACTGATGGCAAAAGCAAATGTCCCGACAAAGTCGAGGATTTGAACGAAAGAAATCATATTTCAGTTTTTAAATTTATAAGTTTTTAAAACTATTGAGTTTTACTTACCATGCATAGTTAAATCCTAAACTCAGCAATTCCTGAAGCTGGAAATAACTGTGTTCGTCTGGCTCAAGCGTTACCGAATCATCAAAGCGGGCATGGACGAACAGTTTCGTGGAAAAATATTTGTTGAATGCAAAGGTAAACGTATTTTCCCATTCGGCTAACACTTTCTCATAATTTGTCGTATACGACAAGCGTGACTCCCATAGCAAATTTGTAATGATGTTCCATTTCAGTGTTGTTTCCAGTCGTGAACCCCACTGGTTCTCTACTTTATGTCCGGCTTCGATATTAAACTTGGTCGGGTCTACCCTGTCACTTGCCACGCTATAGCGAGAATAGTTCAACGGATTTATCAATACAGACAAGTTGCATACTCCATCCTTCACGTATTTATAATCCATACCCAAACCGATGTTCAGTTCGGCAGGCGAGAACAAATCCGACACCAGGTTGTCCGAATTCGTATCGTATTTGGAGAAAAATTGGGTCTTGAATTCAGCCGACAACGTATAATACCAATTATAGAATGCTTTATAACCCAGTTTCGAGCTAAGCCGCAACATGTCTTCACTGGTCTTATATTGGTGCATGGTATCCGAAGGAGCCGTAATGAATCCCAGTTTCCATTCGATTTTATTTTCGAACTGAATCTTCTGCTTGTCATCGTAATTAAATTGCCACGTCATGCCCGAAAGAAGCGAAACCGTGCTTTCGCCTCCTTTATACCAGTTATCGGAAATGTAATTTTGCGAGAACTGCATATAGCCGTTTCCTGAAATGGTCCAAAAATTGGGCTTCACTACAACCAAATCGCTTTCTTTCATGCGATAGCCCCTTTCAGGAGTAAGCAGCTGAATGACTTTGTTTTTACGGGGTTTCTTTACCACCAAATGTTCAGATAATGGTTCCAGCCCTTTCAAGTCGTTTTCGTTCTTTCGGACCAGATTGGGATATTGAAGGTAAAAGCTTAACAACTGCCTGTTGACCGCACTGTCCACCTTGGCGGTATGTGTGAGGCAAGGCACTTGGAATACCGAATCGCGAACCGGGTTTTTTACTATATATGGATTTTTAGGCTTCCAACCCTCAATCGACATCGCTTGTTCGACTGCTTCCGAGTAGTAAGTGGCAGGCATGGCCAGCTTGAAATAATCTGCATTCGAGCGTATCCATGCCGGAGCGTGTGGAATGAAAATATCATCCCAACGATCATATCTGGCTTGCATTTCCTGCCGGTAATCAGAAAGAAAAGCTCTAAAACGCCTTTTTACCCTTGCGTTTATCGGATTGGCGGTTCTTACTTTTTCAACCGGGGCGAGCGAATCTTTCTTCAGTGCGGTTGTTTCGCCGGCTATCGAGTCAGGAACAGGTACCGATACTGAATCGTCCAGAATTTCTATTGTGTGTACACTGTCCGTCCGCAATGAATCTGTCATCATTTGCGCGTAGCTATTTGTACTTATTAACAACAACCATGTGATAATGATAATGCCTATTGTCTTCATTCTCTTTTTTCATCTAATAAAGTTTTCTGCAAAAATACAATTTTTTTCATTCGCACAGCAGAGTAAACGCATCTAAATGATGCAGATTTATACTCTATACCGGAAAGGATTTTCCTATGTGGTATGGTGTCCTGCAAGATTCAAGCATGTAGATTTTGGATGCGTTCGTCTTGATTCGCACAGTAATCATATATTCAGTCGTATTAGCGGACTTACACCTTATTATTATATATATGCGACTAACCAAGCGGCAGGAAACGGAATATACCCAGAGAGGTATGCCGATTCTGAAACATTTCGGTTTTTCGGAACGATTATTTGCGGTCGAATTGTGTGAAGTTCGTTATTTTTTTGTAATTTTGCCACTTTGAAATAGAAGTGCTAAATCAAAAACATTAAAACGAACATATTGTGGCAGAAACTAAGTACATTTTCGTAACAGGTGGTGTTGCCTCTTCCTTGGGTAAAGGCATTATCTCATCATCTATCGGCAAGTTGCTGCAAGCCAGAGGCTACAGCGTAACCATCCAAAAGTTTGACCCCTACATCAACATCGACCCCGGAACATTGAATCCCTATGAGCACGGAGAATGTTACGTAACCGTAGACGGACATGAAGCCGACCTCGACTTGGGGCATTACGAACGTTTCTTGGGTATCCAGACAACGAAAGCGAATAACATCACGACAGGGCGTATCTATAAGAGTGTAATCGATAAGGAACGCCGTGGAGACTACTTGGGCAAGACCATTCAGATTGTCCCGCATATCACCGATGAAATCAAGCGCAACATCAAGTTACTGGGTAATAAGTACAAATTCGATTTTGTTATTACCGAAATCGGAGGTACTGTAGGCGATATAGAATCACTTCCCTATTTGGAAAGTATCCGTCAGCTAAAATGGGAATTAGGACGGAATGCCTTGTGCGTACACCTTACCTACGTGCCTTATCTGGCAGCGGCTGGTGAGCTGAAAACCAAACCTACCCAACATTCTGTAAAAGAATTGCAATCGGTGGGTATTCAACCCGATATATTGGTATTGCGTGCGGAACATGAATTGAGTACGAACCTGAAAAAGAAAGTCGCTTTGTTCTGCAATGTAGACGAAAATGCGGTAGTGCAGTCTATTGATATGCCGACTATCTATGAAGTGCCTCTTCGTATGCAAGAACAAAACTTGGATGTAACGATTTTGAAGAAAATGGGGCTTCCCATTGGCGAAACGCCTACATTGGGGCCGTGGCGCGAGTTCTTGGAACGCCGCCATCATGCCACCGAGAAAGTACGCATCGGTCTGGTAGGCAAATACGATTTGCAGGATGCCTACAAGTCCATCCTTGAAGCTTTGTCGCAAGCCGCTACTTACAACGACCGTAAGGCAGACATTCATTTTATCAACAGTGAAAAACTGAACGAAGGCAATGTAGAAGAAATGCTGAAAGATATGGACGGTATCATCATCTGTCCGGGATTCGGTCAGCGTGGCATTGAAGGAAAATTCACCGCCATCAAGTATTGCCGCACCCATGACGTACCGACATTCGGTATTTGCCTGGGTATGCAGTGCATGGCTATTGAATTTGCACGCGACGTATTGGGCTATGCTGATGCCAACAGCCGTGAAATGGACGAGAAGACTCCGCACAATGTCATCGACATCATGGAGGAACAGAAATCCATTACCAACATGGGTGGAACGATGCGTTTGGGCGCTTACGAGTGTGTACTCGACCCCAATTCAAAAGTTTATCAGGCATATGGGACTGAACACATCCAAGAACGCCACCGTCATCGTTACGAATTCAATAATGATTATAAAGCAGAATTCGAGAAAGCGGGCATGAAATGCGTGGGCGTCAACCCTGAATCAGACTTGGTGGAAATCGTTGAGATTCCGGCTTTACGCTGGTTCATCGGTACGCAGTTTCACCCGGAATACAGTAGTACCGTACTGAAACCGCATCCGTTGTTCTTGTCGTTCATTAAGGCGGCAATCAACAAATAATTTTTCTCACCACAGATTACACAGATTAAATTAATAATTAATAAATGCATGACGGTATATCTTTCCGCTTCTGTTCTATTAACTATGAATTTGATAAAATTTGTGTAATCTGTGGTGGATCCTTATAAACTTAAAACTTTAAAAGCAAATGGATAAAAACACGTTAGTGGGATTTGTCTTGATTGGAGCAGTCATTGTGGGCTTCAGCATCTACAGCCGTCCCAGTCAGGAAGAAATGGAACGTGCGCAGCACTATCAGGATTCTATCGAAACCGTCATTCAGCAACAGGAACAAGTGCGGAAAGCACAGGAAGCCGAAGCCGTGCAGACACTTCAGGTGGATTCCACCTCTCAATTTTTTGCACATACGCAGGGTACCGAAGAATTTACCGTATTAGAGAATAATGTAGTGCAGCTTACCTTCTCGAATAAAGGCGGACGGGTGAGCAAGGCAATGCTAAAAGAATACAACGACCAGCATAAGCAACCGTTAGTATTGTTCGACGGTGAGGATGCTATGCTCAACATCGGATTCGAGGGAAAAACTGAAAACATCCTGAGCAGTGACCTTTATTTCGAACCGGTCAATGTAACCGATAGCACCGTAACCATGCGTCTGAATGCACAGAACGGAGGACACTTGGACTTCATCTATCGCCTGTTGCCCGATTCGTATATGCTCGACTTTACCGTACAGGCGAGTGGCTTGCAGAACTTTTTCTCTCCTTCGGTCAAAACAATGACCATCGACTGGAAACAGCGTGCCCGCCAGATGGAAAAAGGATATAATTTTGAACAACGCTACACTTCATTGACTTATAAACCAACGGGCGAAAGTTTCGATTATCTGAGCGAGACTAAGGATGAAAAGGAAACCATCCCCGAAGTGCTCGACTGGGTAGCCTTCAAGAACCAATACTTCTCGTGTGTATTCATGGCAGAGAAAAATTTTGAAAATGCGACCCTCGATTCGAAAATGGAACAAAAGGAAAGCGGTTATATGAAACGCTATCACGCCGATATGCAAACGGCATTCGACCCTACAGGAGCACAACCCAGCCATTTCCAGTTCTATTTCGGACCGAACCATTTCAAGACCTTGCTTGCCAGCAATAAATTGAGTTTCGAAGATAAAGATCAAGAACTGGAAGACCTTGTTTATTTGGGTTGGCCTATCATCCGGCTTATCAACCGCTGGTTTACGATTAACCTCTTCGACTGGCTTTCAAGCATGGGATTGAGCATGGGTATCGTTATCCTGCTGATGACTGTCATTGTGAAGATTCTGGTACTTCCCACCACATGGAAATCGTTTATCTCGTCAGCCAAGATGCGTGCGTTGAAACCCTACGTCGATAAAATCAACGAGAAATACCCCAAGCAGGAAGACGCGTTGAAGAAACAACAGGAAACAATGTCACTCTACAGTCAGTACGGTGTAAGTCCGATGGGCGGCTGCTTGCCGATGCTGATTCAGACCCCTGTCTTTATGGCATTGTTCTTCTTCGTACCGAACGCTATCGAACTTCGTCAACAGAGTTTCTTATGGGCGGATGACCTTTCGGCATACGATGACCTTATCCACTGGAGCACCAGCATTCCGTTGTTGGGTAACCACCTCAGCTTGTTCTGTCTGCTCTTTAGCGCGACAACAGTCATCAACCAGATTGTGATGATGAAGCAACAAGATATGGGTAACAATCCGCAAATGGCAGCCATGAAATGGATGATGTACATCATGCCTGTGATGTTCTTCTTCATCTTCAACGAATATGCTTCAGGACTAAGTTACTACTACTTCATTTCCGGCTTACTCGGTATCCTGACCCTTTGGATAATGCGCCGCATGACCGATGAGAAGAAATTGCTGGCACAATTGGAAGCCAACAAAAAAGCCCCGTCCTCACGTAAGCCTACAGGGCTGATGGCGAAACTGGAAGCGTTGCAAAAAGAACAGGAACGCCTTCAGAAAGAACGTGAAGAACGGCTGAATAAGATGAACAAGAAACAACATTAAGAGATAGGTTTTAATCCTTACATGATAAAAAAGCTCCGGTTCTTTTACGAGTCGGAGCTTTTTTGTAGGTTTGCATCAGGAAAAAATTATTAACCAATCAAATATTAAAACGACACATGGGAAACGAACTTTTACGTTCCAAAGAGCGTATCTTGGCGATTGACGCACTGCGCGGATTCGCTGTTATGGGAATCATGCTTTTGCATAACATCGAACATTTCAATTATTATTCTTTTCCAAAGGCCGGTTCTCCCTTGCTTGCCAGCTTGGACAAGCACCTATGGGATATGCTTTTCTTTCTCTTTTCAGGAAAAGCATACGCTATTTTCGCTTTGCTTTTTGGTTTCACTTTCTATTTGCAAAACCACAATAGTGAAAAACGAGGTGAAGATTTTCGGAATCGTTATATGTGGCGGCTTGTGTTATTGTTAGGGTTCGGATTTATCAATGCTTCTTTCTTTCCTGGCGAAATATTGGTGCTATACGCCCTGTTGGGGTTCGTATTGGTGCCAGTACGTCATCTGTCAGACAAGACGGTGATGTGGATTGCTTTCTTTCTGATGCTCCAACCATTGGAATGGGGAAAAGTGATTTATGCGTTAATTTATCCCGAAGCCAACCCACAACAAATGATTTATTCATTGGGGGATGTCTATCCGCAGCTGAAAGGAAGCTCTTGGTGGGAAATGGTGAAAGCGAATTTCGTGACAGGACAGCTTGCCAGCCTTAACTGGGCATGGTGTTACGGACGGGTGTGCCAAACTGCGTCGCTTTTTATGATAGGCATGTTGTTGGGACGGAAAGGACTGTTCCGTTTGACCGATGAGACCCGCGGACAAGTGATGGGCTTTTGGTTACGGACAGGCTTTTATGCATTGCCTTGTGCGGTTTTACTTTACTACCTGAAAGATTTCATCTATTCGCAAATCGGAAACCCGTTTCTGAAAGCTTCCATGGAAACCATTTGGAACTCCTGGTATAACCTGGCGTTTATGCTGGTGATGGTCAGTGCTTTCTTGTTATTATATTGGGTTAATAAAGGAAAAGTGCAGCAGATACTGGTTCCCTACGGGAAAATGAGCTTAACGGATTACATCACCCAGTCTGTCATAGGGAGCTTTATCTATTACGGATACGGATTGGAAATGCACCGCTATTGCGGCACTACCCTGAGTTTGCTCATTGGCATTGCGTTTTTCCTGCTTCAGCTTGCTTTTGCCCACTGGTGGTTCCATCATTTCAAGCGAGGCCCATTGGAAACTATATGGCATAAACTGACGTGGATGCGTTTTTAGATTGTACGATTATAGTCAATCAGAAATGGATTGCGAAAAATCCGTTAA
>ULVE01073896.1_pt1 | contig 23646 bp, 13 predicted proteins | sample 1959161 | NCBI WGS metagenome assembly ULVE01 (sample SAMEA4835778, study PRJEB28245) | human gut metagenome | biome: gut microbiome; material: fecal sample | place: Denmark | collected 2008
TCCGGCTCTATCCAGATACCGAATCCCACATGATGTTTCTTTGCGTCACGGAGCAATCCCTCAATGCCTTCGGGAAGCTTACGGGTATCTACCACCCAATCGCCCAACGAAGAATTATCGGTATTGCGCTGGTACTTGCCTCCGAACCATCCGTCATCCATCACAAACAATTCGCCGCCCATTGATTCGATGTCCGCCATCATCTGTTCCATGCCTTGCTGGTTGATGTCGAAGTAAACACCTTCCCAGCTATTGAGCAGGATTTTGCGAGGCTTGTCTCCATGCGCCAGCTTATAAGTGCGTCCCCAGCGGTGAAAGTTCCGGCTGGCTCCGCTCAACCCTTCGTCCGAATAAGTAAGGGCAAGCACCGGAGTCTTGAACGTCTCGCCTTTCTGCAAATGATACATGGAATTATCTTCATTGATACCGGCAAAGAACTGGTGGTATTCGCTATCATCGGTGTCAATACGGAGCTTGTAATTTCCTGTATAGCAAAGTGCCGCACCAATGGTCCGCCCTACGTTTTCCTGTGGACGTCCGTCGAGCGAGAACATCACTTCGGCATGTGCCGTATGCGAATTGCGCACCCCGTCCTTGTTCTTTATCACTTTCATGCCCGGCTCCAACGGTTCCTGAACCAAACGTCCCTCGTTCGCCCACGAACCATACAGGCTGGAGAGCCATACATTGCCCCTGCGGATGGGCAGGTAAGCCGAAGCGAACTGGTTGAGCACTACGGGTTTCTTTTCTTCGTTCGTTATTTCAGTCCAGGTCTCAATGATGTCCACATCCTGATAAGCCCGGTAACATACGTTGACATAAAATGGATACACCTTATCTTTCAAGCGGACAGAAACTTCCGTTGTCTTATCCCCATCGGTCGTAGCCACGCTTTCCACCACCAGCTGAGTTGACATGTTCCCGTCGGCATGGCATACCGAGAGTGCCGTTTCTGTTGGAGTATTCATTCCATACACCGGATAAGCGGCATGATTGCACGTACGCGCCGCATCAATCTGTTTCAGGTCCGCATCGCCCAGCTTCGTACCATAATATACATATTTCAATTCTCCCCCTTGCGGTGCGTCAATCACCAGCGAAGTTTCGGGAGTAGAGAGTCGCACAAGTTGCTCTTGCGCCCATACACCGGAAGCGAAAAGCGAAGCTCCGGCAACTAATAAGACTTTAGCTTTCATGTTTTTCATGATGAGTTGTTTTAAATGATATCAATGCAAAAGTAGGCATATTCCACCAATGCGAATGATACTGTTTTATCTTTTTCATTACAGATAGTGCGGATTATTACAGAAAATGCTATATATTTGCTGAAAGAAACCTTAAAACGAATTACGGATGATGAAACAACTGCATTTCACCTTGCTCTTGCTTGCCGCCCTCCTGCTGGCAGGCTGCTCTACCGTCCCCCTGACCGGACGGAAGCAAATGCTTTTGGTATCGGATAGCGAAGTGCTGTCCTCCAGTCTTACCCAATACAACGACTATATCAAGTCGGCTAAGAAATCAGCCAATGCCGCACAAACCGCCATGGTGGTACGGGTAGGGAAAAAGATAGCCTCCGCCACCGAAGCCTACCTGCGCGCGAACGGCATGGCATCGGAAATCCAGAACTTCGCGTGGGAATTCAATCTCATACAAGACCCGCAAGTGAACGCCTTCTGCATGCCGGGCGGCAAGATTGTAGTTTATGAAGGACTGATGAAGCTGGTCTCGTCCGATGACGAACTGGCGGTAGTGGTAGGACATGAAGTGGCACATGCCGTAGCAAAGCATAGCAATGAACGCCTGAGCCAACAAGTAATGGCGCAATATGGTGCGAATATCCTCAATTCGCTGGTAAGCGACAAGAGTTCTGCGGTGCAAAAGGTTGCAGGCACGGTTTACGGCATCGGCGCACAATACGGCATGATGCTTCCCTTCTCGCGCAAACACGAATCGGAAGCAGACTATATGGGGCTGGTATTCATGACCATGGCTGGATACAATCCCGATGTAGCCGTCGGATTCTGGCAAAAGATGTCGGCAGGAAGCGGAGGGTCTGTACCCGAGTTTATGAGCACACACCCCAGCGATGCCACCCGTATCGCCGATATCCGGAAAGAACTGCCGGGCATCAAGGCGAAATATGGCAAATGATGAACATTTACTATTTGACAATTTACAATTTACGATTTACGATTTACGATTTACGATTTATCCCCTAATCCTATTTTGTACATTGCAAATAGAAATGAAATAAATTGTAAATCGTAAATTGCTAAATTGTAAATGAAACAACTCTTTCTTTCACTCGCAACCATGCTTTGCGCTTTGTGCGCACAAGCACAAGAGAGAGCCTTCCTTCCCCTGTCGGGCATCTGGGAAAGTTCGTTAGGCACTTGCCGGCTTCCGGGCACCACCGATGAAAACAAATTAGGCAATCCGGCACAGGCACCTTACGTTACCACCCAACTGACCCGGCTCTATTCGTATAGCGGACAAGTCACCTACGAACGCGACTTCACCTTGCCCGAAGGATTTGCCGGAAAAAAGCTCCGCCTGATTATGGAACGCACCAAGCCCAGCACGCTTTGGATAGACGGAGACAGCATCGGAAGCTTCTCACACCTCTATGCCCCTCATTGTTATGAACTTCCTTCCCTGAAACTAGGCAAGCACCATATTGTCCTGCGTATAGACAATTCTGAAACATCAGTACCGAAAGAAATACAAAGTTCACATGCTTGGACCGATGCCACACAAACCAACTGGAACGGTATCTTAGGCAAATTCGGGATAGAAGCCTACGATACACCTTATATAAATAAGGTACAAGTCTACCCATCTGTATCTGAAAAATGCGCCCGCATAACATTGGAGGTATGGTCCGACTATCCCTGTTCAGCAATTGTCAGTATCCAAGGAAAAGCATGGAATACCCCTACTACACACGTGCTTCCCACCTTCGAGAAAAACATAACCTTGCAACAGGGTGCCAATTCGTTTACCTTTACACTTGGCATGGGAGAGTCTCCGCTGCTATGGAGCGAATTTCATCCTGCCTTGTATGGACTGGACATTGCACTTAACAACGGGCACTCACACGACCAGCAACACATAGATTTCGGAATGCGTGAATTCGGTACAGAAAACACGCAATTTGTTTTAAACGACAAGAAAATATTGCTTCGCGGCAAACACGATGCCTGCGTCTTCCCTCTTACCGGATATGCACCAATGGATGTGGAAACATGGCGCAACATATTCCGCATAGCCAAACGATATGGCATCAATCACTACCGGTGCCATTCGTACACTCCTCCGGAAGCAGCCTTGAAAGCAGCCGATATAGAAGGTATCTATTTCCAAGTGGAACTTCCACTTTGGGGAGCCATACAGCGTAACAATATATCGTTGAACACATTCCTGAAACGAGAAGGCAACATGATATTGGACTGGCTGGGCAATCATCCTTCGTTCATGATGCTGGGACTAGGCAATGAGCTGCACGGAGACATTGACGTAATGCGCGAGTGGCTTGACGAGTTCCGCCGGAAAGACCTACGGCACTTGTATTGTTTCGGTTCGAACAACAATCTGGGTTGGCAAGGTCCGCAAGATGGAGAAGACTTTTTCGTAACGTGCCGGGTAGGCGGAAGCGAAGGATATTCGACTCATGTACGCTCTTCCTTCGCATACGTGGATGCAGAAAAGGGAGGCATCCTGAACAACACCCGTCCCAATACAACCGCCAATTATGCACAAGCCATCGCCCGGTGTCCCCGTCCCGTAGTGGGACACGAGACCTGCCAGTTCCAGATATACCCGGACTACCAGCAAATTGCGAAATACAGAGGCGTGCTGTATCCATACAATCTGGAAATATTCCGTAACCGACTGAAAGAAAATCACCTATACGACCAAGCCGAAGCTTTCCATCGTGCTACGGGACATTTCTCTGTGGCATGTTACAAAGCCGATATCGAATATGCCCTGCGCACACCCGGCTTCGGAGGTTTCCAAATGCTCGACCTGCAGGATTACCCCGGACAAGGCTCGGCACTGGTAGGCATACTTGACGCCTTTATGGAAAGCAAAGGCATTATAGACCCCGAAACCTTCTACGGATTCTGTGCACCGGTCGTACCGCTTGCCCGGCTCACCGATTTCTGCTGGCTGAACACCCAACCTTTACACATTGGTATCTCCCTTTCCAACTACGAAGAAAATGATTGGTCGACTCCCATTCATTGGCAACTGGTTTCTGATGACGGAGAATGGGAAAAACAAGGAACGATTACCTGTTCCGTTCCCCAAGGCGAACTAAAAGAAGCCGGTGACATCAATTTATCACTAAACGGACTGAAAAAGCCTCAGCGCCTCACCTTAAACCTTCGGACAGGTACTTACCACAATTATTACCATCTTTGGGTTTACCCCGATGAGCAGGAAAGTACAGAAGGAATTTACATCGATTCCCTACTTAACAAGCAGGTGAAAGCCAAGCTGGCAAAGGGAGAAACCGTACTCTTGCTTCCCCGCCACAAGGACATCGGGAAACAAAGCGTAGGAGGCATGTTCACACCCGATTATTGGAACTATGCCATGTTCAAGACCATATCGGAAAATGCAGGCAAAGAGGTTTCGCCGGGTACGATGTCGATATTGACAAATCCCGCACATCCCTTATTCCGCCACTTCCCTACCGAAGAACATAGTGACTGGCAATGGTGGAGCATCACCCGAAATTCGCGTCCGATGATACTGAACCACACAGACAAGGCATACCGCCCCGTAGTGCAAGTCATTGATAACATCGAACGGAACCACAAACTGGGTATTGTCTTCGAGTTCCGCATCGGAAAAGGAAAGCTTCTGGTATGCACCACCGACCTCAATGCCATTAAAGACACACCCGAAGGGAACCAGTTCCGCACTGCCCTGCTCCGCTATGCAAAATCGGCACAATTCCAGCCCGACACCGTATTGACATGGGAAGAACTGATCCGACTTTTCACCGAGGACATCATCCAACGAGATATACAAGGAGTAAAGAACCAATCAGACTATAGTTCGAATGTGCTAATGTGAGAATGTGCTAATGTGAGAATGTGCCAATGTGAAAATGTGAAAATGTGCTAATGTGAGAATGCATTGGCTCATTAGCAAATTAACACATTGTCACATTAAGGAATTAACACATTGTCACATTAACGAATTAATGCATTGGCTCATTAGCAAATTAATAAATTTAAGACCATGATAGTAAAAGACAAAAACGTTATCCGCGAAATTACTCCTCTTTCGGAAAAAGACTGCTTCTACATTGCCGACCGAAGGAAAAGCGAATTCACTTATCCGATGCATTTCCACAAGGAATTCGAACTGAACTTCGTAATCAATGCCCCCGGAGTACAACGCATCGTAGGCGACTCTGCAGAAATCATCGGCGAATACGACCTGGTACTCATCACCAGTCCAGATTTGGAGCATGTATGGGAACAACATGATTGCAAAAGCAAGGACGTTCGGGAAATCACCATCCAGTTCTCACCCCAATTCATGAAAACTTTACTCAGCACCAATCAATTCGACCGCGTCATGAAAATGTTCGACAAGGCACAAAACGGACTGAGTTTCCCCATGCAAGCCATTATGAAAGTCTATGCCCTGATAGACGAACTGCCCGACACGAAAGGTTTCTATGCCGTAACTCGCTTCCTTACCCTTTTATATGAACTTTCCATGTTCACCGAAGAAGCACGCGTGCTATCCAGTTCTTCGTTCGCGAAAATCCAACAACACTCAGACAGTCGCCGAGTGCAGAAAGTACAAGACTATATCAACCAGCATTACAAAGAAGAAATCCGGCTGAACCAACTGGCAGATATGGTCGGAATGACCGAAGTATCGTTCAGCCGCTTCTTTAAACTCCGCACGGGCAAAAATCTGTCCGATTACATCATTGACATCCGTCTGGGACATGCCACACGCATGCTGGTAGACTCCACCATGAGCATCGCAGAAATCTGTTACGAATCAGGATTCAACAACCTTTCCAATTTCAACCGCATCTTCAAAAAGAAAAAACTGGCATCCCCTAAAGACTTCCGGGATAATTACAAGAAAAAACGGATTCTGATATAGAACTGTTTTGCATGTACCGTATGCCGATTGGAAAGAGTTGTTGAGAAGCTGTTTTGAATTTCTCCAAAAAGTTTTTCTTGGCTTGATGTATCCGTTTTCGTGTGTGCTTTGGGCGATTTTTTGGTCCTTTTCGCTCCTGTTCTTCGTCAGATAGCCCGCTATCTTCCTCATCACAGAAGCAAAAATGCCTCAAAAACTCATCCCAAATCATCGCACGATAAATTCAAAACAGCTTCTGAAAGGCTTCACCGTACTTCACATTCCAGTCCTCTTAAAATCCTAAGGTGCAAGGACTGCAGTCCTACCCTATATAGGACTGTAGTCCTATTCCAATGGGACAGCAGTCCTGACTCGGTAGGACTCTTTACGCAATAAACTGTCTCCGCCCGTCAATCATTTCTATTCGCCTGCGCAAAGCATCTTTCCCTGTTATCCACCACTCCTATTTCATCAAAAAATATCATCTTTTTATAGAATCGGATAAAATAGTATCAATTTCGTATTTCCGTATAGGCTATATTTGCAAAAAACAAATCTAATAGCTTATGTGGAAACAAATAATTTTATCCGTTTTAATTTTACCAGCGTTCCTCATCGGTTGTACATCCACACCGAAAGAGGTGTCTTCACCATTTATTCAAGTCAAGAACGGACAGTTCATCCGTAACGGACAACCTTATTATTATATAGGAGCCAACTTCTGGTACGGTGCCATCCTTGCCTCGGAAGGAACGGGAGGCAACCGCGAACGCCTGCACCGGGAACTCGACTTCCTGAAAGCCATCGGCGTGGACAACCTGCGCATCCTGGTCGGATCGGACGGAAAGCGAGGCGTCCCCACCAAAGTGGAACCGACCCTGCAAGAAGCTCCGGGCATCTATAATGATACTATTCTGGCAGGATTAGACTACTTATTGGCAGAAATGGAAAAGCGCGACATGCTGGCGGTGCTCTATCTGAACAATTCGTGGGAATGGAGCGGAGGATACAGCCAGTACCTCGCTTGGGCAAGAGGAGACAAGGCTCCCGTGCCTGCCGTAGACGGATGGCCCGCCTTCATGAACTATGTAAAAGAGTTCGTGGTATCAGACAGCGCACAAGCATTGTTTGCCAATCACGTGAAATACATCCTCACCCGTACCAACCGGTACACCCACCGGAAATATACAGACGACCCGACCATCATGTCGTGGCAAATCGGGAACGAACCCCGTGCTTTCGCTTCCGACTCTATCCATAAAGCAGCCTTCGCCGAGTGGATGAGCAAGACTTCTTCCCTTATCCGCTCGCTTGACCCGAACCATCTTATTTCTACAGGAAGCGAAGGCAAACACGGATGTGAAGAAGACATTGCCCTCTTCGAAAAAGTCCATGCCGATACAAACATCGACTACATGAACATCCACATCTGGCCCTACAATTGGGGCTGGGCACCGAAGGACAGCCTTCAAGAGAATCTAGAAAAAGCCTGCACGAACACGCAAGCCTATATCAACGAACATCTGAATATAGCAAAAAAGTATCAGAAGCCGCTTGTACTGGAAGAGTTCGGCTATCCGCGTGACAGTTTTCAATTTGGTAAAAACATATCAACCCATGCCCGTGACGGGTATTACAAGTGTATCTTTGATTTAATAGTTAAACACGCAACCCATCAAAGCCTGTTAGCTGGTTGCAACTTCTGGGGCTGGGGCGGTTTAGCCGTTCCCTCCTCGGAACATGTTTTCTGGCAGTCCGGAGACGATTATACAGGCGATCCCGCCCAAGAAGAACAAGGGTTGAACTCGGTTTTCGCATCCGACTCCAGTACGATAAGCCTTATCCATACGGCAAATAAAGCATTGCTGCACAAGTCAGAAACTTCTTCGAAATAAATATTACGAAGGTGTATCAAGATTGATAAAATTATATTAGTTTATCCGTCAAGTATGCGGTAATTTTGCCAATGACAAAAAACGGTACGGCATAGTTACCGGCATACAGACGGCATACTATAATGTAACCTTAACTATTAACAATTCATCCTAATTTATCATGAACAAACATGCAAAAAGAACTGCATTTGCGGCAGGAATCTGTTTATCCATGATGTGGATAAGCGGTCCCCAAGCCATGGCAGCTTCCACCGAGTTCTACGCCTCCCAGCAGGTTCACTCAGTGTCAGGTGTCATCATCGATGCAACGGGACTTCCCGTCATCGGAGCGAACGTACTCGAAAAGGGTACAACAAATGGTGTCATCACTGATTTGGACGGTAAATTCACCTTAAACGTGAAACCAGGTTCCACATTGGTCATCTCTTACATTGGTTATGTAACTCAAGAAATCAAAATCACTAACCAAAAAAACTTGAACATTACACTAGAAGAAGATTCGGAAACATTGGATGAAGTCGTAGTGGTAGGCTACGGTACAATGAAGAAGAGCGACCTTTCGGGTGCTTCGGTATCGATGGATGAAAATGACTTGAAAGGGTCTATCATTACCAACCTTGACCAGTCTCTTCAAGGACGTGCGGCAGGTGTGACCGCTGTTACGACCTCGGGAGCTCCCGGTTCGTCTTCCTCGATCCGCATCCGTGGACAAGCCACCATCAATGCCAATGCCGAACCGTTGTACGTAATTGACGGCGTCATTGTACAAGGTGGTGGACAAAGTGGTGCCGATTTTGGTCTGGGTGACGCTTTAGGAAACGGTTCTGTATCCACCATTTCTCCTTTGTCGACCATCAACCCTGCCGATATCGTAAGCATGGAAATCCTGAAAGACGCTTCGGCTACAGCCATCTACGGTGCACAAGGTGCAAACGGTGTCGTATTGATTACCACAAAACGAGGCAAGGCAGGTGAAGCCAAATTCACGTATGACGGCATGGTAGCCGTACAACGTCAAACCAAACGCCTGGATTTGATGAACCTGCGCGAATATGCTAACTTCTACAATGACTTCGTGAATGTGGGAGAAGAAACAGAAAGCGCATACCTGTCCGACCCCAGTTTGTTGGGCAAAGGTACCAACTGGCAAGATGCCATTTTCCAGACCGCTTTGCAACACCAGCATCAGGTAAGTGCACAAGGAGGTTCGGACAAAGTGCAATATTACGTATCCGGTTCGTACATGGATCAGGAAGGTACTATCATCGGCAGTGACTTCAGCCGATTCAGCGTGCGTACCAACTTGGACGCACAGCTAAAGAAATGGTTGAAATTGGGCTTAAGCGCTACTTACTCCAGTACAGACGAAAGCTTGAAATTGGCGGACAGTAACCAAGGTCTGATATACTATTCACTGACCACTATTCCCAGTATACCTATTTATAATGTAGACGGAAGCTATTCTTCTATCTCCCAAGAAGGCTACACCAACCCCAACCCTGTGGCGTTGGCTTTGATGGACGATATCTTGCTGAACCGTCAGAAATTGACGGGTAATATATTTGCCGAAGTCACGCCTATCAAGAACCTGGTATGGCATGCCGAATTAGGTTACGACATCAGTGCCAGTAAAGCAGACCGTTACCAACCTATGGTAAATTTGGGCACATGGGTGCGTGATTCAAATTCAAGCAGCATCCAAAAGAACAGCTCCACTTTCTGGCAACTGAAAAATTACCTTACCTATAATGGTAATATTGACAAGCATAACTTCACAGTAATGCTTGGACAAGAATGTTGGAAATCAGACTATAACTATTCCAGTGTGGCAAATACAGACTTGCCTTCTGACGCTGTGCACAATCCGGCTTTGGGGGACGGTACCCCCACTATCGGTTATGGATTCGGGAACTCTTCCATGGCTTCCTTCTTTGCACGTGGCACTTATAATTACGATGACCGTTATCTTGCCACTTACACTTACCGTTACGACGGTTCATCCAACTTCGGTCCAGAGAACCGATGGGCAGGCTTCCACGCCATTGCCGCTTCCTGGCGTTTCTCTAACGAAAAGTTCTTCGAACCAATACGCAATGTCATCAACAATGGTAAACTACGTATCGGATGGGGACAGACCGGAAATGCCAACATCGGAGGTTACTTATGGGGATCAGCCATTTCCATCATGCCTACCGGACTGGGGATGAGTTACCGCCCGTCCAATATTGCCAACACCGGTATCAAATGGGAATCACAAGAACAGATTAATGTCGGTTTGGATTTAAGCTTTTTCAATGACCGTATCAATCTGACCATAGACTGGTATAAAAAGGAATCAAAGGACATGCTAATGCAATTGCAGCTACCTTCCTATATGGGTACAAGCGGAAACGTTTCTTCCGCCTTGGCTGCACCTTGGGGAAACTACGGACATATCCGCAATACAGGTGTGGAAATATCGTTGAACACACATCCGTTAATCGGCGCATTCCAATGGGATTCTGATTTTCAAATTTCGATAAACCGCAACAAGTTAGTAGCGTTATCGGGAACCAGTGCCGCCCAAATCGTAGGATATGGACAATGGTCGGACGTAGTTACCGTTACCAATGTAGGCGAATCGCTTTATAACTTCTACGGCTATGTAACAGATGGCGTATACAAAGATCTGGAAGATCTGCAAACCTCTCCGAAACCTGCCAACAGCTATCCTTCGAACGGCGTATTCAACAAAAACAATACGGTATGGGTAGGTGACATCAAATACAAAGACCTGAACGGCGACGGTATCATTGATGAAAATGACCGTACAAACTTAGGTTCTCCACTTCCTAAATTCACCTTCGGATGGACCAACACGTTCCGTTATAAGAATTTCGACCTTTCGTTATTCATCAACGGTTCAGTAGGAAACAAAGTGTACAATTACTTAAGCATGACACTGACACACATGAACTCCACGTGGACCAACCAGCTGACGTCTGTAAACAACCGTGCCCAACTGGCACCTATCGACGCCTCAAAAGACTATTCAAATGGAGTAAACGTAAATGGTACAACCGTATGGCACTGGTATGACGATGTAACCAATGTCTATGTGACAAATCCCAACACCTCTACGCCCCGTGCCACAATCAATGATCCGAACGACAACGACCGTGTCAGCGACCGTTACATCGAAGACGGATCGTATGTCCGCTTGAAAAACATCACGTTAGGATATACTTTCCCAAAACGTCTGATAAGCAAATGGGGCATTGAGAACCTGCGTCTCTACGCCAATCTGCAGAATTTAGTGACCATCACAGGCTATAGCGGATATGACCCTGAAATCGGTGTAAGCACATCCAGCGCCAACGTTATGGGTCTGGATAATGGACGTTATCCGTCGCCTACGGTCTATTCATTTGGTTTGAATGTCACTTTTTAATCACTAAATCTTGAAAAATATGAAATTCAATTATCTCAAATACGGTATATTGGCTGTTGTATTGGCAGCAGGCACTTCTTCTTGCGAAGACTTCCTTGACAGACCGACCATAGACAATTACAACACGGACAATTATTATGAAACGGACGACCAATGTATTTCGGGCGTAAATTACTTGTATAACTCACCGTGGTATGACTTCCAACGCGGTTTCATCAAAGTTGGTGAAGTTCTTTCCGGAAACTATTACTGGAGCAATAGCCCCTACCTGACTTTTACAGTAAACGGAACAGATGAAGACCTTGTAAACATGTCTTATTCATTGTGGGCGGTCATCGGACATACAAACACAGTCTACGACCTCTTGCAAGAAAGTCCTGCATCCGAATCGGTCAGAAACCAATGCATGGGCGAATGCCTCACATGGAAAGCGTTGGCATACTTCTATCTGGTACGCACTTTCGGTGACGTACCTATTATCCACAACAATACAGAAGAACTGGTAAACGGCACTTACAATGAAAAGTACAAGGTGCAAAAAGCAGATGTATATGAATACATCATCATGACACTGGAAAAAGCGATGGAACTGTTGCCACGTTCGAGCAGTGCAGGCCGTATAGATTACTATTGCGCCGAAGGATTAATGGCAAAAGTATATCTGACCAAAGCCGGCGTAACGGGAACACTGAATGCCGAAGACCTACAAAGGGCAGCCACGTATGCCAAAGATGTCATAGACAATTCCGGACGTAGCCTGCTGACTAATTACAGCGATGTATTCCGGCTTGCCAACAATACGAACGAAGAAAGCCTGATAGCATGGCGTTGGACGGCTGAAGGCAACCAATGGACTTCACAAAACACGTTACAGTCAGACTTGGCCATCGACGGATTCGATGAATTCGGAGATTGCTGGGGCGGTTGGAACGGCATGTCGGTAGATTTGCAAGAAGCTTTCGGGGTAAGACTACTGGAACAAACCCCTGACGCTTGGATCAATGGCACAGACACCCGCCGTCAGGCTACCATGATGTTGCCCGGTGACACATACAGCTATTTCTGGCAAGACAAAGGTGGATTTGATTATCTCCGGTTTATTTACGACACCGATTACAATGCCGGAGCAGGGACATTGCAGTCTGCTACGGGTTCCAACACCGTAAAACACCTGTACGGTAACGCACAAGACCACGTAAGTGGTGCCGGACACTCTGCCGCTTATATGAAAAACAGCCTTGCCACCCATGTATTAAGGTTGTCTGATGTTTATCTGATTTATGCAGAAGCCATGATGGGAACAGCCCGTTCTACCTCTGACGCTTCAGCTATCGACGCTTTTTATGAAGTACGCCACCGTGCACAGTCTACTTATACACGCCCTACTTCCATTACTTGGGAAGATGTATGGAACGAACGTCGGTTGGAACTGGCTATGGAAGGCGACCGCTGGTATGACTATGTACGTGTAGCTTACTACAATCCCCAATTCTGCATCAATGAATTGAGAAATCAAAAGCGCAATTCGTTCTTCGGGCTGGATGATCTTTATGAAGCCTACTATAATACAGGGAACTGGACGGTAGACGAAACGGCAATGCGCTATGATGACAGCGTCGCCGCCCCCAATGTGACAGAAAGCAGCTTTACCCTTCCGTTCCCGACCGAAGACGTAGTATTCAATCCGCATTTGATGGAAGATCCGATTCATGAAGATGTACGTAGCCTGTATAGTTATTAATCTTAAAAACGCATAGATTATGAAATTACAAAATAAAATACCATTCAGCCTCTTTTGCCTGATAGCTCTTGTAGCGAGCTTTTCTATGGCATCCTGCGAAGACGAACCGGACAAGTACGAAGTAGCAGACGGCTTGCCCACAGTCCGTTACATCCGCTCTCCGTATGCAGTTTCAGCAGATTCACTGATTACGGAAGCCAGCACAGGAACAACCATTTGCCTGGTCGGCGAAAACCTGCGCAGCATTTATGAACTTTACTTCAATGATGTTCAGGCCATCTTGAACAGCAGTTACATGACAGACAATACAGTCATAGTAGATGTGCCCCAAAGCATCCCGACTGAAGTTTCCAATAAAATGTATATGGTCACCCGGAACGGTGAAACCGTGGAATACGATTTCAGTGTAACGGTTCCCGCACCTACCCTTACAACCATGTCGTGTGAATACGCTCCAGCAGGATCAGAAGTCACTATTACTGGAAACTACTTTGTCGATGACCCCAATGTTCCGCTTAGCGTAGTATTCCCCGGCGACATAGAAGTGACCGAATTTACCAACATCTCGCAAAGCTCCATCAGCTTCATCATGCCGGAATGTACCGAAGAAGGAGCTATAGATGTAACTACCATTTACGGAACCACGACCTCTGCTTTCCACTATTTAGACACACGTGGCATGTTGTTTGACTTTGATGGCATGACGGGTTTGGGCAATCATGGATGGCACGACCGTACCATAACTTCTGACGAAACATCCATCACCGGCAACTTTGTCCAATTAGGAGATGGCAACGCCACGCTGGATGCGGCAGGCGGTTGGAACGACAGCCAGTTCGCTTTTGAATACTGGCCGGGAAGCTGGAATACTCCGACCGATTATCCTGAAGGTGAAGGAATACGCCTGTACGATTTAGCGGATTTCTCTGATTACACCAACATGAGCATCAAATTCGAAATGTATATTCCGTCAAGCAATCCGTGGAGTTCAGGTGCCATGCAGGTAATCTTTGCCGGTACCGACCTTGTGACTTACGGCAATGGCGGAACAGATATCTACGGAAACGCAATTGCAGGACCGAACAACACCTATTTCCAAAACGACGAACTGCCACGTGCCCTTTACCGTCCTTGGACTACGACTGGTTCTTATCACACAGATGACCAATGGGTAACCGTTTCATTGCCTATTTCATCGAACTTCATTTACGGATTTAACGGCGGAACAGCTACCGGTACGCTAAGCGCGGATGATTTTGCCAGCCTTGTCATCTTTGTCACTGGCGGCGGAGTAGAAGGAACAGAATGTACACCTTTAATTAAAATAGACAACATCCGTGCCGTACCCAACAGATAACATAAAACAATAGCACCATGAAGAATGTAAATAAAATAAAGACACTGTTGCTCTCATGCCTGGTCCTGTTAGGATTGTCAGCATGCGACAACGATGATTTGAGCACCCAACAGTATACTGGGGGAGTAAGCTTGAATGTATATGGTCCGCAACCCGTAGTACGTGGAGGGACATTACGTTTTCTGGGTTCGAATCTTGACCAAGTGACACAAGTAATCATTCCGGGAGTCAATCCCATTACGGATATAGATGTCCGCCAGTCGGGCATACCCAGCGAAATATGGGTACAGGTTCCGGTAGACGGTCCGGAAGAAGGTTATGTCACACTGGTAACCGCAAATGGGGAAGAAATCACAACACTTACCCAACTGACCTACGAAGAACCTATTGTTTTCGAAGGATTCTCTCCAGCTTCCGCCATGCCGGGAGAAACCATCACCATAACGGGAGATTACCTCAACCTGATTCATGAGGTGATTTTCGCCGAAGAGGTGGCTGTACCTGAAGAGAATTTCATTTCACACGACCGGTATCAAATACAAGTAGTTGTTCCCGACTCGGCCCGTACAGGAGAAATCATCTTGAGCGATGGAGCGGAAGAACTGCCCAACTGGATTTACTCGGAAGAAGAGCTGGAAGTAGGCACACCTACTGTCACCTCCATAACGACCGACACCCGGTTTAAAGCAGGAGAACGATTAAGCATCAACGGTACGGCATTGAGCCTGGTGGATTATGTACGCTTCGAAGGGGCGGAAGTTCCGTCTGCTGCTTTGGCAGAAGACGACAAGGAGCCGTTCAACGTCAATGAAAACGGTACCAACCTGACATTGACTTTACCGGCAGAAGCCGCTTCGGGAACGGTTGAACTGGTATTGCGTTCGGGCGTAACAGTCACAGCATCCCAACATTTCGAAGTCGTTGTGCCAACTGATATCACTGTAACAACCTCACGCATCAAAGCCGGAAATGCCCTTGCCTTATCAGGTAATGATTTGGATTTGGTCACCTCATTGTCTTTCCCCTCAAACGAAGAAGGGACAACTATAGACGGAGACGAATTTACGGTAGCTGCAAACAGTTTGACACTAAACACAGTTCCCGAAACAGCTATCGATGGCAACCTTTCGCTGAACATGGCAAACGGCATGAGCGTAGCTGTGCCCTACACATTGGTTAAACCTACCGTTACTTCTTATTCTGCCAATCCGGTCAATGCTGGGGAAACCCTGACCTTGACAGGTACAGACTTAGACTTGGTTACAGGAGTCAGCATTGGCGGCGGAAGTACAGCTACCCCCATTGAAGGAAGCACAGAGAGCAACCTGACAATTACTGTCCCGATGGATTCGCAAAGCGGACCCGTATCCTTGATACTGGCAAACGGCACCTCGGTAGAAAGCGGCACCTTGAATGTAAACGAAGCCGTATTCTGCTACATAGCCAACATGCCCGAAGAAGACATCGTGGTGGGCACAATCTGCCAAGTAGAGATAGCCAACGGCGACAGATTGACCGAAGTGCAAGTAGACGGAACATCCGTCAACTACATTGTAAACGGCAACAACCTGTTATTCAATGTACCGACTACGGCTGGAAGCAACAGCACCGTGAAACTGATTTCATCGAACGGTGAAATTGAATACACGTTCCCGTTCGTTTCTGGAGTAGCAGAAGAAACAGTAATCTGGACCGGAAATTTCGATTTAGGCAACTGGGCAAACGGCATGCAAGATCTGGCATGGGGCGGATATGACTTTTCTGCATTACAAGCCGGGAATACAATCATCGTCTACTTCACACAAGATGCCACAGCTTCGTCATGGCAACTGAAACTGGGCAGAGGAAGTGACTGGAGCACGTTGCCCGACTTCCAAGAATATGCCGGAGGTGGAGATGCAACCGACCTAACGGCAGGAGCAACAAGTTTTTCATACCAGTTAGGTGCCAATGATGTCAACGAAATCTTAACCAACAATGGATTAATCTTCCAAGGTGCGAATGTGACCTTGACGCAAATATCCATCATATATTGAACCTTATAAAACGACAGAATTATGAAATTGAAAAATATAATCGGATTCTTGCTGCTTTCGATGGCATTCGTCACCGTTGCCTGCGATGACGATGTAGAATACACCATTACAGAGGTAGATGCCCCCGTATTGGTTTCTACTACCCCCGAAAACGGCTCTACCAACGTTTCGAGTGGCGATGTTACCATCAGCATCACTTACGACAAAAACGTGTTCTTCGCCAGCAGTTATGCGGATCAGCTTATCTTTACAGGCGGAACGGTGACGAGTGCAGATGTCATAGGAACCAGCCCCACATTGACCGTGAATGTAAACGTGCCTGAACGAGGAACACAATGCACACTGACCATTCCCGAAGGTCTGGTGACCGGACCGAATCAGATGCCGGCTCCCGAAGTAAGCGTAACGTTCACAACCACAGGACTTGATCAAAATCCGGTCTATACACTGACAGCCGAAGCGCAACGCGTGTACGACTTCTTACAAGAGAACTTCGAAACCCGCACCATTTCAGCTACAATGGCAAACGTGGCGTGGAACACCGAAAACGCCGAACAAGTCTACCAATGGACCGGACAATATCCGGCAATGAACTGCTTCGACTACCTGCACTTGGCTTCTTCACCTTCCAGCTGGATTGATTACTCGGACATCACACCGGTGAAAGAATGGTGGGACAACGGAGGCATCGTACTCGCCATGTGGCACTGGAACGTTCCAAAGACAGAAGGTGATACTGATACAAACAACTACACCTCAACCCTAAGCGAAACGGCATTCAACATGGACAATGCCTTTACCGAAGGAACGTGGGAATACCGTACCGTACAAGCTGACCTTGAAAAGATGGCAGGTTACCTCAAACTGTTACACAACGCAAACATTCCGGTCATCTGGCGTCCGCTGCACGAAGCTGCAGGAGGATGGTTCTGGTGGGGTAAGAACGCCGACAGTTTCAAGAAGCTCTGGATTCAGATGTTTGATTACTTCAAAGCGCAAGGCTTGAATAACCTGATTTGGGTATGGACCAGCGAAACAGGCGATGCCGACTGGTATCCGGGTGATGCGTATGTAGATATTATCGGGCGCGACCTGTACGGCAACGATGCTGCCGACTGCGCTTCGCAATACCAAACCCTCATCAACGACTTCGGCAACAAGATGATTACGCTGAGCGAATGCGGTTATTCGGAATATACCGACTCTACGGTCGGACTGCTTTCTGAGCAATGGAACGCAGGTGCACGCTGGTTATGGTTCATGCCATGGTATGACTCCGACAACAGCACCACCCCACATGCCGACCAAACTTGGTGGGAAGACGCTATGAGCCAAGACTATGTCATCAAACGCGGAGAATTTAGATAAGCCTGTAGGTTTTTGAGTTCTTGAGTTTGTAAATTTGCAAACTCAAAAACTCAATAACTTATACTTTAAGCGGCATTGAAATATGCATATTGTAGATTGCCATCACCGTAGAGAAGCATGCGTTTTGATGAACATAAGTGACTCGACCGTTTAACATAAGTAACTCGCACGTTTCACATAAGTGAGTCGGCCATGTCACTTATGTTCGTCAACGGAGTCTTTTGACGTTCTGTGGCGACATCAACAAAATGCACAAATCCATACCGCGCATAATATAAAAACTCAATAACTCAAAAACTCAAAATGAAACCCATCCATACAATACTTGCAGGCACTTGCCTGATAGCCACAATGGCAGCCTGCAACAATGCAAAAGAACAAGAAGTGTCCGCACGCACCCCCGAAGCGCTCGCGATGCTCCAGACACTGAAAACGCTTCCCGAAAAAGGCGTGTTCATGTTCGGACATCACGATGATCCCGTGTATGGCATCCGCTGGGACGGAGATGAAAACCGCAGCGACGTGAAAAGCGTGTGTGGCGACTATCCCGCCATGATGTCGTTCGACTTGGGACATATCGAACTGAACGATAGCGTCAATCTCGATAAAGTATCGTTCGACCGCATCCGACGTGAAGTGGTAGCACAATACGAAAGGGGCGGTATGTCCTCCTTCAGCTGGCACCTCGATAATCCGCAGACCGGAAAAGACACATGGGATGTATCCGATTCTACCGTTGTGCGTTCCGTTCTGCCCGGAGGAGCCAACCATGAGAAATTCATCACATGGCTGGACCGTGCCGCCGATTACATGAACTCCATCCGCACAGCAGACGGCACCAAAGTGCCCGTCCTCTTCCGTCCGTGGCACGAACATACCGGAAGCTGGTTCTGGTGGGGACAGAAACTCTGCTCTACCGAAGAATATAAAGCATTGTGGAGCATGACTTACAACCGCATGAAAGAAAAAGGTGCCGACCAGTTGCTTTGGGCATACTCGCCCGGCATTGAGCCGAACGACACGACCGAATACCTGGAACGCTATCCGGGAGACAGCATCGTCGACCTCATCGGCGTAGATGCCTACCAGTTCGAAAGAGCCGCCTACGAACAGGCACTCGACAAATCACTGCGGATAATGACCCAGATAGGCAAGTCGCACAATAAAGCCATTGCCGTTACCGAGACCGGATACGAGACCATTCCCGATTCTACATGGTGGACCGGCACACTGATGCCTATTATCCAGAAATATCCCATCAGTTACGTACTGGTATGGCGCAATGCCCGCGAAAAGGAAAACCACTTTTATGCACCTTATCCGGGACAAGTGTCGGAACAGGACTTCGTGAAGTTCTACAACGACCCGAAAACTCTTTTTGCCGGAGATATGAAAAGTAACTAATTTAAATTGAACACAGAGACACAAAGACACAGAGAATTAAAGCAAACTTTGTGAACTTTGTATGCTCAAAATAAAACGCTGTGCCTCCGTGCCTCTGTGTTCATTTCCATAATAACCATAAACAACCACGAATATGACCTCATTTGAAGAAAAAGTAAAAGACCTCATTGCCCGTCACGAGGCACTCATCACACGTAAAAACGAACCTGTAGCTGAAAGCAATGGCGTGTACACACGCTATAAATACCCCGTCTTGACCGCAGCGCATACCCCTATCTTCTGGCGTTACGACCTTGACGAGAAAACCAATCCTTACCTGATGGAACGCATCGGCATGAACGCCGTGCTTAACTCGGGAGCGATTAAATGGAACGGGAAATACCTGCTCGTAGCCCGCGTGGAAGGTGCTGACCGCAAATCGTTCTTCGCCGTAGCGGAAAGCCCCAACGGGGTAGACAACTTCCGCTTCTGGGATTACCCTGTAACCATGCCCGATGACGTTATCCCCGCCACCAACATCTACGACATGCGACTCACGGCGCACGAAGACGGCTGGATATATGGTATCTTCTGTGCCGAACGCCATGACAACAATGCTCCGGCAGGCGACCTCTCTTCTGCTACAGCCACTGCAGGCATCGCCCGCACCAAAGACTTGAAGACATGGGAACGCCTGCCCGACCTGAAATCGAAGAGCCAGCAGCGTAACGTGGTGCTTCATCCCGAATTTGTCAACGGCAAATACGCCCTCTACACCCGTCCGCAAGACGGATTCATCGATGCCGGAAGCGGCGGAGGAATCGGCTGGGCACTGATTGACGACATCACGCATGCCGAAGTGAAGGAAGAGAAAATCATCGACCTCCGCTACTACCACACCATCAAGGAAGTGAAGAACGGCGAGGGTCCGCATCCTATCAAGACTCCGAAAGGCTGGCTGCATTTGGCTCACGGCGTACGCGGATGTGCTGCCGGGCTGCGCTACGTATTATATATGTATATGACTTCTTTGGAAGACCCGAGCGAACTTATCGCTTCGCCGGGCGGCTACTTCATGGCTCCCGAAGGTGAAGAACGCATCGGCGATGTATCAAATGTATTGTTCACCAACGGCTGGATTGCCGATGACGACGGCACGGTGTACATCTATTACGCTTCTTCTGACACGCGGATGCACGTAGCAGTATCTACCATCGACAAGTTGGTAGACTACTGCATGAACACGCCTCAAGACGGCTTGACTACTACCGCTTCGGTAGAAACGCTGAAACGGCTCATTGACAAGAACCTTGGGAAATGAATAATTAAGAATGAGGAATGAAGAGTGGGGCATCTATTTTTCATTCCTCTTTCAGCTAAACAAATAAGTAAGTATGCAAAATTAATGATATTATCAGAAACACAGATTTTCGCGGATTAGCGCAGATTATTGTAATTTACGATTTGACAATTTACTATCCTTTAAATCGTACTTCGTAAATCGAAAAATAGTAAATTAAAAGAATCCGCGCTAATCCGCGTTTCTGAGCCGACAGATTATATAAACTAATTCTCAACATCTACTTAATAACCATGATAAAACTCAAAGAAAAAATCGGCTACGGGCTGGGCGACATGGCTTCCTCAATGTTCTGGAAGCTGTTCGGATCCTACCTGATGATTTTCTATACCGATGTATTCGGACTTCCGGCGGCTATGGTAGGCACGATGTTCCTCGTCACCCGTGTGTGGGACTCGGTATTCGACCCTGTCATCGGCATCATCGCCGACCGTACGTCGAGCCGTTGGGGAAAGTTCCGCCCCTACCTGCTCTTTCTTGCCGTCCCGTTCGGACTTATCGGCATACTGACTTTCTATACACCTCCTTTCGGCGAAGCGGGTAAATTAGTCTACGCCTACATCACCTATTCACTGATGATGATGGTCTATTCGGGCATCAACGTGCCCTACGCTTCGCTCTTAGGCGTCATGAGCCCCAACCCGAAAGAACGCGGCACGCTTTCTACTTTCCGCATGATGTTCGCTTACATCGGAAGTTTCATCGCCCTGCTGCTGTTCATGCCCATGGCGAATGCTTTCAGCGGACACAGTTCGGACATTGCCGCCCAACAACATGGCTGGCTGATGGCGGTAATGGTCATTGCGGTAATGTGCGTGTTACTTTTCTTCGGCTGCTTCTCATGGACCAAAGAACGGGTAAAACCTATCAACGAAGTGAAAAGTTCATTGAAAGACGACATACACGACCTCTTCCATAACCGCCCGTGGTGGATTCTGTTCGGAGCCGGCATCGCCTCGCTGGTGTTCAATTCCATCCGCGACGGAGCGGCGGTGTACTACTTCAAATATTACATCGTGGAATCAGACTTCCACGTCATCACGCTTTTCGGGATGTCGTTCGTGCTGAGCGGACTCTTCCTCTCTGTAGGCCAGGCTGCCAATATCATCGGCGTAGTCTTGGCGGCTCCGGTCAGCAACAAGATAGGCAAGAAAAACACCTTTGCCATCGCCATGCTCCTTGCCACCGCACTCAGCATCATCTTCTATTGGTTCGACCGCAGCGACCTGGTATGGATATTCATCTTCCAATGCCTCATCAGCATCTGTGCCGGAAGCATCTTTCCGCTCCTGTGGTCGATGTATGCCGACTGTGCCGACTATTCGGAACTGCGCAGCGGAAACCGCGCTACAGGACTTATCTTCAGTGCCTCGTCGATGAGCCAGAAGTTCGGCTGGGCAATCGGCACGGCAGTAACGGGCTGGCTGCTCTCCTACTTCGGATTCCAAGCCAATGCCGAACAGAGTGCCGAGACCATCCACGGCATCAAACTGTTCCTCAGCTGGTTGCCCGGGGCTGCAGCATTCGTCTCAATGCTCTTCGTCATCGGCTACCCCTTGGGCGAACAGAAGATGAAGGAAATCATCGGCAAGCTGAACGAGAAACGAAAATCCTAACTTTTATGCTCACCACAGATTACACAGATTTTTTTAATTGGATAGGAAGCTGATAAAATCTAAATTGAAAATCTGTGTAATCTGTGGTGAAAAAAACAACACACTATGAATCAACTTATCAACCAGCTTCGGAACGAAATGCACTCCGAGCTTGAAAACAACATCCTTCCGTTTTGGATGAACAAAATGGAAGATAACGAAGAAGGCGGCTTCTACGGACAAATCACCGGCGAAGACGAATTGAAACCTGAAGCATCGAAAGGCGCGATACTGAACGCACGCATCCTGTGGACGTTCTCGTCTGCCTACCGCCTGCTGAAGAAACCCGAATACTTAGAAACAGCTACCCGTGCCAAACGCTATCTGATAGACCGGTTCTACGACCCGCAGTACGGCGGCATTTACTGGGAACTGGACTATAAAGGCAATCCGCTCGATACGAAAAAACAAATCTATGCCATCGGGTTTGCCATTTACGGACTGAGTGAATACGCCCGTGCTACAGGGGATGCGGAAGCGTTGGAATATGCCCAACGGCTCTTCGATGCCATCGAACAACACAGCTTCGATTCCGAACAAAACGGATATGTGGAAGCATTGACCCGCGACTGGCAACCCATCGAAGACATGCGCCTGAGCGACAAGGACGAAAACGAAAAGAAAACGATGAACACGCACCTGCACATTCTGGAACCTTACACCAACCTCTACCGCGTATGGAAGGACGAACAGCTGGAACGACAACTACGGAACCTGATTGAAGTATTCATTACCCGCATCCTCGACCCACAGACCGGACACCTCAACCTGTTCTTCGAAGAAGACTGGACCAACAAATACCACATCGTCTCCTACGGACACGACATCGAAGCCTCATGGCTTATCCACGAAGCGGCATTGGTACTGGGCGACCCGGCGTTGCTGAAACGGATAGAGCCCCTCATCATCCGGATAGCTCAAGCCGCCGATGAAGGACTAAATCCCGATGGAAGCATGATATACGAAAACTTCCTCGACAAACAAAAGATAGACCGTGAACTGCACTGGTGGGTACAGGCGGAAAACGTAGTAGGACACATCAATCTCTACCAGCACTTCGGCGACACGGAAGCTCTCGACACCGCCGCCCGTTGCTGGGAGTTCATCAAGACGAAACTGATAGACCGCGAACAAGGCGAATGGCACTGGAGCCTCCTGCCCGACGGCACCGTAAACCGCCGCGATGACAAGGCTGGTTTCTGGAAATGTCCTTACCACAACGGCCGCATGTGCATGGAGGTCATCGAACGCTTCTGATTTTTTCACCACAGATTACACAGATTTTCAATTTAGATTTT
>ULVE01035328.1_pt1 | contig 23312 bp, 18 predicted proteins | sample 1959161 | NCBI WGS metagenome assembly ULVE01 (sample SAMEA4835778, study PRJEB28245) | human gut metagenome | biome: gut microbiome; material: fecal sample | place: Denmark | collected 2008
GCCGAGGGACTTCGGACGGCGTAGCCGCCCGTGGCTTCGTGGAGGCCACTGAAAAACTAGACGAAAGACATTATCTTGTAATCAAGATAGTGTCTTCTTTTTTTGCTTGTCTGATAAAGTTTTTGTATCTTTAAACATTGATTTACAATAGGTTATGCTTAATACTCAGGGAGAAATAAAGTTTAGTGAACATGCTGTTTTGTATGACATGCTTATTCCAGCAGACAATAAATATAGACTTATCGATGAACTAATCGACTTTAGCTTCATTTACGATGAACTGAAGGATAAGTATTGTTTAGACAATGGTAGAAAGGCTGCTGATCCAATCATGCTTTTCAAGTATCTCATGATAAAGGTCATTGACAACTTCTCAGATGTGGATGTTGTAGAACACTCTCGTTACGATCTATCATATAAGCGTTTTCTTGGCCTAATGCCAGAGGATAATGTTATTGATCCAAGCCTTCTCACAAAGTTCAGACGTCAAAGATTGAAGGATGTAAATCTCCTTGATATGCTGATAGCAAAGACTGTTGGTGTCGCGATTGAAAAAGGTATTATCACAAGTAAGTCTATCATTGTTGATGCTACCCATACAATATCAAGGGCCAATCCGCTCACTCCAATTGATGTCCTTAAACATAGGAGTAGAACATTACGTACACGAATCAAAGATTGGGACAATGAATATGAAGACAAATTACCATTGTATAATCACAATGTTAGACTCCAGGATGAGTTGGCTGATTGTGAGAAATTGATGGAGTATGTTGCGTCAGATTCAACACTGTCTAATAATCCTGCACTTCAGGAAAGCATCAACTATCTCGCAGAAGCTATCGATGATATCCACTCTCATACTCCAATTTCTCATGACAAGGATGCAAGAGTTGGACACAAGTCTGCAGAGACGTCGTTCTTAGGATATAAGACTCATATAGCAATGACTCCTGAAAGGATAATTACAGCAGCAACTGTTACAACTGGTGAGAAAAGCGATGGGCAGCAACTCCCGATATTGGTAGAGAAGACAGAAAAGACAGGAGTACAAGTAGACACAATTATTGGAGATGCCGCGTATTCTGGAAAAGATAATCTCATTATGGCAAAGGAAAAGAATATTGCAGTGGTAGCCAAACTTAATGAGATGATAACTCAGGGACATGTCATTGCCAAAAGTTCACTAGATGATCAATTTACATACAACAAAGATGCTGACAGATATATCTGTCCAATGGGCGTACTTTCCTCACAAGGTGTTGAACGTAAAGACGAACGAGAGCAATCGAGAAATAAAAATAAGACTTTGAGATATAGATGGAGTCACAGAAGATGCTCAATCTGTAAATTGCGTGAAGAATGCTTGCTGGGAGCGACAAGTAAAAATATTAATATTCGTATTTTGTCTGAAGAACACCAGGAACAATTGGAATTTCAGAATACGCTTGAATTTAGGAGGTTATCAAAAGAGAGGTATAAGATAGAAGCAAAGAATTCTGAAATAAAGCACGCACATGGATATGATAGAGCTGAGTCCTATGGGATATCAGCTATGGAGTTGCAGGGTGCTGTCACACTATTTGTCGTAAATCTGAAGAGAATAATGAAAATAATGGGAAAATAAAGAGAAATCTCTAGAAATATCTGAACATCAGATAAAATAACCCTTTGAGAATCGCAAATCCATAACGGAAATCAAAATCTCAAAGGGTTATTCATATATGCGATTCTCAGATACGTAAATTGTGAGGACCTTTTTCAGTGGCCTCGCTTCGTGAACGGGAGGGGCCCGCGCTTAAGGCGCGGGAGGGATAGCACCGACAGGTGCGTACCGGCCCGAAGTCCCTCGGCCGCAGACCACGAAAGGGCTTGTCTACTACAAAGTCAGAAAAAATCCAAAGGCTCCAAATCGCCAACTCAGCGGTCTGGAGCCTTGAATTATCCTTGTTTCTACAAAATCAAAGTGTCAAAGACAGGTAGGTAGGAGCATCTTCTATGTCTCCTATGAAATCGGCAGACGTTGCAGGTACACCAAGCGTAGTGCTGAATTCTGATGAGGACGATCCATTATAAATGGAGATTGCATCACCGTTCTCCCATTTAACCGTATAGCCATCCATCACTGTTTTTGTCTGCATGGTGGATGCCCTGAACACTTTCTTGCCATCAGGCAGACTTTTGAAGGCATTGTCTTTCTCGCAAGCAACCATCGCCAATACGGCAGATACTATTATTATAATCTTTCTCATGGCTTTACAGGAATAAGGGGGTTATTGAATCATCCTCCGACCACGAATCAATCATCAGCGTTTCTAAATTGCTGACACACAGGATGTTTTCCGGTGTCAGGTCCTCCACTTGGCATTCAGGGGAAAAATAGGTTTTCTTTGCTTTCATATCAGTTTAATGTTGCATTTATGGCGTTTAACAAACTGGCCGACGCGGTGGTTGCATCCTGGGTTATTTCCCAGATCATGACTCCGCCCAGTTCCTGTTCTTTTACATATTGTGTCTTTCGGGTAACCATAGGGACACCGTCATACCAGAGGTGCTCACTTTCGATACTGTCCTTGTTTTCGGCTCCTGAATAGGTTTTCACGATGTCCGAGTACGTGATGATGTAAGAATTTGCAGGTTTTCCAGAAGGGAATATCCTGCCATAGAAAGGTATGCCGGGTATTATCTTCTCTTTGGGTATTCCAAGGTTGACCGCAGTGACGCATGCGCCGGTAAAGTAATCATAAGGAGCATGAGGTCCTTCCGACGCCGACCATGTCCCGGTTTTATCATAGGTCATAATGGTAATATAATCCAGCAGACTTATGATTTCGGAAGAATACCACCCGTTTTCAAAGGTGTTCACTGAAGCGGCGGCAGACAGTATGGAAGCATTCCCAAGCTCAGATCGCAATTGAGTAAGCAGATCCAGGACCGCCGCCTGCTTTGCCACGTTCCCGGAGCCTTTGCCCCAATCCCAATCTTCATAGTCAAGGTCGATGCCTGCCAAAGAAAGATCCTGAACGGTTTTTACTGCATTCTGGACTATTTTCTTTCGTGCGTTTTCATTGAGAAGCGCTGCGGTAATGGCAGCTTGTTCATCACTTCCACCACCACCTCCAAGGGAAAGCACCAGACGCACTCCATAAGAGGATGCAGTCCTGGAAAGAGACCCAAATACGTTCCTGATCCCTGCATCATCCAGCGTTCCGTCACTCTTCACCTTTGCAAAAGCCAGGTTGACATGGGTGAGTTTTCCCCATGGAATATCGGTAGTGTTCTTGTATTGAGGAAGGTATCCAATCACTTTGTATCCGCCCTCTTTTCGAAGCACAAGGACCGGACGCTCGATAGTACGCGTCTTTTTGTTGGAATCCTTCAAAATAATGGTCAAGGTTCCCTCCTGAGGAGAATCCACCGAAAAAGCCAGTTTATCCGAAGTGGACAGCACTTTGCGGTCATAAACCCAGGAGATATCAACCTTCAATCCGGAGGGGATGCTAAGGGAAAGTTCAATACTCTCACCGGCCATCAACTCTATTTTCTCAGGACCATTGAAAACAATGTCGTCGAGCGATGCTCCTGCTCCCGGTTCCTTGCCGCAAGACAGCAGCAAGGACGGGACCAACATCAAAAGCAGTTTACAAATCATTTTCATCAGTTGCCAAGTTTGCCGTGAATAAAGTACATCATGGACTCTTCTTCAGTATTGGAATCGAAATTCAGCTTCCAAAGTGCCATTCCTCCGGCACCGGGGGTAGTCAGATAGCCGAACTTGGTATTGATCCACGGGAATCCATCATAACGAATCCACTGATAGTTGCCTATCTTGGTATAATTGTTCTTCTGTGTTATATTTGCCGCCGTATCCTCAACCAGGGTAAATATCTGGTACCAGGGAATCCAGGTAAAGCACTGGGAGACATTCGAATCCGTCACAGCAGCTCCGCCGAGGGGAGAACTGTCGAAGCATCCGACAATTGCCGGGATAGTGACGATAAGTTTTTCCTTGGCGATACCCGCATTCAGCCAATACTGGAGTTCAGACTTCACGACATCCTGCGAGGCAAGCGATGTGTTGAAAGTCATCTCTACTCCGAAGACCATCGTGTAAATCCAGTCCCAGCCTTCCATAGTGGCGAACGGATCCAGGGAATGATTGGTCACCAAAGCACCTGTGATAGTGCAGAATGAATAAAAGAAACCATTCCCCGTCTTTGAACTTTCCGGTCTCAGTCCGTGCAGTTTTTCATAGAAGGATACCAGTTTGTCGGCTTCCGGATAACCTACTGAAGACGAGATGGCCTTATCCATGGAGATGCTGATACCATCCAACCCGTTTTCCTGGGCATGTTCAACCATCTGTTCAGCGAGCGCGGGTCCCTTTTCGTCGTCAATTGCGACATTGTAGAAATTCATGGAATTCCAGACGTGCTTTCCTTGTATCGGATCATGCTGACCAGCATATTGGAGCATGACATAAACGCCGTGATGGTGGGCAGTATTCACAAGGTTGCGGAGCGCCTTGGTATCGCCGTCGTAAGGATACGCTATGGATCCGTCGGCCTGGAAAGTGGCGGCGGTCAGCACCAGGTGGGTAATCCAGTCCCAACTGATCTTCGTCGTATCACCAAGGGCGGTATCAAAGAATGCAATGGCCTTGCGGTTGTATGCTTTGGGGGTAAAGGGGTCCGGCTCGAAGGGCGGTTCTTCCACAGGGCGGGGCCTCACCGTGAGTTGAGAGGTCCTTTCCGTAGTTTCTCCACCAAGGCTGACCTTGAAAGCGAGGGTAAACACCCCTTCTTCCTGAAGCTCGTACTCAAGACCCAGGTTTTCGGATATCACTGCATCATCCAATGTCCATTTGAAAGTACATTTATCAGCAGGAGTAACCACTGGCGAGATGCGGATGGTATCCCCTACCATCCCTGAACGGGTGGCACCCCAATCATCCAGGTAAATAACAGGGAAAACTGTCTCCCCGTCGCCTACAGCCACACCGCCACCTACAGGATGGAGTTCCGGAGTGCAGGCGATTGCCAGTACTGCAATAGTAAAGAGTTTTATTATCTTTTTCATATCCATATCTATTTAAGCATTAGTCCTTGTCCCACCATACCGGGTTAACCCAGTCGTCGGTTCCACCCATGCGGCTGACAGCCTCCTGATAATTGACAGGGTTCTTCAACTGCTCCTCCAAAGGATACATCATCCTGCGGGGGAAGGTGCCATTAGACTGATTCTTGCTTGGCTCGTAGTTGTGGAATACCAGTACCGGATATCCACTCCTGCGATAATTGGCCCAGGTCTCGAGGGGATCCAAAATGTGATGTATCCACAATTGGGTATTTATCTGACGGATACCGTCCGTGGTATCATACGGATTTGCCACAAGATAGGTATTGATTTGCGTAGCGCTGGGATCTGCCCCAAAAAGCCTCCACTGCTCTATCGCACCCCGGACACCTGCCTGATAATGTTCTGCCGCCGAGCCCGTCACACTCCAGCCACGCGCAGCAGCCTCCGCCGTCAGCAGTTCAGCTTCGGCATAACTGATGTAAATGTATGGAGCATCAAAAGCAGTCAGGAATCTGGAAGGACGAAGCCTTGTGTCGCGCAGGGCGAGATCGACTGTCTTGCCTCCAACCGTCAGGGATAGCGCAGAATTATCGGATGGATAATCCGGATTCTGGCTGTAAGAGTACCTTTGGGCAGGCACAGCCATTGCCGCATAACAACTGCGTTTGGCCTTAACCAATGCGGTTATATCGGTACGGGCATTGTCATTGAGCATAACGGCTCCGTAAATCAGCAGCCTGGGATCGTTGCTGTCTTCCAGCACTTTCACGAGCTCAGAAGTAAGCCAGACTTCACTGCCGTTGGCGTCGTTGTTACCATACAGATAGTTGGAAACGCCATTGCCCTTTCCCTTTCCGGAGGAACCGTTGCGCAAGTTCTCGAAAACAACCATCGCATTGTCACTGTTCGATGTGAACAGTCCGCTTCTGATGGCATCTTCCGCCTCCTGTTGGGCAAGGGTCGGATCGACTTTCACAAGTCGCATTGCTACCCGGAGTCGAAGGGTATTGGCATATTTCCGCCATTTTTCAATGTCTCCGCCATATATCAGGTCATACTGGGAGCGCGGTTTAGATGCGTCAAACCCTTCGGCAGCTTCCTTCAATTCTTTAAGGAAATCCTTGTAGATGTCTTCCTGCTTATCGTAAGCGGGTTTCAGGTTATGGTCGTAGTAACCAAGAGCCGCTTCTGAATAGGGAATATCTCCATAATAGTCGGTAAGGCGTTGTGCAAGCTGGACATGGAGAACTCTGGCCATATTGTATATGTTCACTTTCTCGGGATCGTTTGCTGTCCTGCGGATAACATCCACACTGTTTTTGATTCCCTCGGGGAAATAAGTGGCCCAGAGACGCTCATGATAGTTTGTATGCTTTTGTCCGCAGCCGGCGTATTCAACCGTTGACCATGCACCGGTCCATTGGTTCATAAAACCGGCGGGGTAGATAAAATACCTGTTCTGCTCCTGCCACTCGGCTCCAGGATAGTATTCAATGGTCGAGATGAGCAGGTCCGGATCCATATTGGTAGGGTTATCCGGATCGGTATTCAAATCGTCGAAATTTGAGCAAGCGCAAAGCGCCAGCATCGACATCATTAAATAATTGAAAGCTTTCATTTCTTCTAGAATTTAATGTTGAGACTTACACCGAATGTTCTGCGGGAAGGCAATGACCCATATTCAAAGCCCTGTCCGTTTCCGTTACTATAATTGGACTCCGGATCTATATTCCTCACGGATTTGTAGAGTATGAAGAGGTTCCTTCCATAAACTGAAACCGAAGCCGCACGTACGGGGCTTTTTTCGAGAAGACGGGAAGGAACATTGTATGAGAGATTCAACTCGCGCAACTTGATGAATGAAGCGTCATAGATAAACGGCTCTGGAGTGTTGTTGGCAACACTCTTCCAGTATGTTTCAGGATTGACGATTACATCATTAGGAGCCCAGATAGGCGCATCGGACGTTCCGATGTTCTTGACACCGTTACCAATGAAACCACCGGTAGGAGTCCAGCTGGCTTCGGTAGCGTTTGCAGCTTTACGGGCTTCTTCTGAACGATACCATCCATCACGCCCGGCCAGGGTCTCCTTTGACAATCCGGCAGAGTAGTACTGACGTGCACTCATTGAGTATAGATCTGCGCCCCACTTAAGATCAAACAAAGCTCGGAAGGACAGGTTCCTGTACTTGAAACTCTGGGTAAGTCCTACCATGAAATCGTATGTCCCGTTACCCAAAACCTGCACATCCTGAGTATAAGTGGGGAGTCCGTTATTCATGATGATTTCTCCATCTTCATTACGTGCGAATGCCGGGCCGACTATGACCCCATAGGGCTGACCTTCACTTGCATACACATAGGCATTTGCCCATCTGGCAGCGGCAAGCTGATATTCTTTAACCTCTTCGTGGAGCGTCTTGACCAGATTGATATTGCGGGAGAAGTTCAGGTTTCCCTCCCATGTGAAATCCCTGGTCTGAACCGGGATGAATGAGAACAGCATCTCCACGCCTCTGTTCTGAATTTCGCCGGCATTGATCATAGCCTTGGAATATCCGGTGGATGCTGATACCGGCAGGCCGAGAATCTGATCTCTTGTGGAAGAGAAATAGTATCCCAGGTCTAAAGCTATGCGCCCCTTGAAGAAGCGCAGATCCGTTCCGACCTCCCATGAATACGTCGAGGTAGGTTTCAGTTCACGATAAGGGATGCTCCCCGAATTGATGAGCCCCAGGGGAGTTCCCTGGAATATTATATTAGAAAGGCCGTAGGTAAGGTCTAGTTGATACGGATCCGTATCGCCGCCCACTTTTGCCCAGGAAGCCCTGAGTTTACCAAACGAAAGGGGCCCGTTTTCAATGCCGAACAGCTTGGAAAAGATAAGGCTGCCGGAGACCGAGGGGTAAATGTAGGAACGATGACTGGGCGCAAGCGTCGAAGACACATCGTTACGCAGAGTGAAATCAATATAGGCCCATTCATCCCATCCGAGAGAAACTGCACCATATATAGAATTCACTTGCTTACGTTTGAGATCATGCTGCGGGGTGTGGACGAGCGAATAATTACTGATAGAATGCAGCCCGTCCAGGACCTGGGTTTCCCCTTCGTTGATGAGGCGGTCTGCCGTATAGGAGCGGATGTTCCCGGCAACGAAAGCCGAAACATCAAGCTTGTTTTCCAAGAACGTTTTCTGGAAACGTAGCATAGCTTCATAATTGTTTTCGCTGATATTCCGGTGTGTGAGCTTCATCGACCCGGAAGGAGCGGTAGGCGTAGAAACTGCCTGGAACTGATCAGCCTCGAAATGGAAGAAGTCAGTTCCACCTTTGACCTGAAAACGAAGCGAAGGAAGAATATCCCACCAATAACGCAGGAAGCCTATCACGCGTCTGCGATCGGTAGTATTTGTCATCTTGTTAATAACCCAATATGGATTAACTCGATAGATGTTGTTACCATTCCAATCCAAATAACGGCCATATTCATCGGCATAGTTTGCCAGCCATTTTTGGTCGATGTTAGGCGCAATAGAAAGAATGGCGTTTCCAATGTTGCTAGGATCATCGGATAGGCCCGGTCTGTTGCTGACCTTCTCTACCGTATATTCCACCCTGCCCTCTACGCCCATAGACTTACCAAGTTCGGTGCTTCCGCGAAGTGTGAACGTCGTGCGGGATGCCTCCGAAGAAGGAACTATATCTTCGATCGTGGTATGAGACATAGAAGCACGGAGTGTTGTCTTGTCATTGCCGTTGCTCAATGCCAGATTATAGTTTCGTGAACTACCGGTACGGAAGAAAGACAGGATATTGTCATCAACATTGCCATAAGGCTTGTAGGTGCCATCGTAAGACAGAACATTTATGTTCGGATCCAGACGTCCGCCCCAGGCCGACATAGTGGTTCCCGCGGCATCATCCCTATTCATAGCAGGCTGTCCATTACGTCCACTGCCGTAAACTCTTTGATAATCGTCGAATTGTGAAAGGACAGACACCACACTGAGATTAGTTGAAAAATCTATCCCTAGCCCCTGTCCCTTCTTACCGGCTTTAGTCGTGATAAGCACAACGCCATTGGAAGCCCTCGATCCGTAAAGAGCCGCTGCCGACGCACCTTTAAGAACGGATACCGATTCAATGTTTTCGGGGGAAAGCGACGAAACACCATCCCCCATATCATTTCCGCCCCACTGACCAGCATCACCCATCTGAGTATTATCTATCGGGACTCCATCAATTACATATAGCGGCATATTGCTTCCAGACAACTGAGTGTTACCTCTTATTATCACGCGCGAGGATTCACCCACACCTCCACCTGTGCCTGAAATGTCAACACCAGCCACTTTTCCGGAAAGGGCCGACATAAGATTATTGTCGTGGCCTGCATTCACATCATCTCCTTTTACCTCTGCAACCGCATACCCTAATGCACGAGCGGATCGTTTTATACCCAGGGCTGTTACCACGGCCTCTTCCAGGAAGTCCTCCGACACCGAAAGAGTAATGGTCAATTGAGCCCTGCCATTTAGAGGGATCACCTGAGTATTCATTCCCAGACTAGAAATGGTCAATTCTGCTGTGGAAGATGAAGCAACAAGTGAAAAGTGTCCTTCGAAGTCCACGATTGAAGCAGCGCCATTGGAAAGATCTTGCACAGCGGCACCGATTGCAGGATTGCCCTCATTATCAAGAACAGTGCCCTTAACTTCGAATCCTTTTTGTGCGAAAGCCATTATTGCAGAAAACAAAAACAGCCAGACCCAAAGGAATCTTAAAAATGGTTTCTTTATTGTTGTCATATGTTGATTATTAATAACTTATGTTGCCGTTTTGTGTTATTGTGTACTTACACGGTTTTGCAAAAAATAGACATATTTTTGTGAATTACAATAGTTTTTTTATATTTTTGTGTGTAAATACACGAAATGGATGGCAAAACAAGCGACTATTACTGAGATTGCACAGAGAGCAGGGGTATCGATAGGGACAGTTGACCGGGTGCTGCATAACAGACCAGGAGTATCAAAGAAAAGCAAGGAAAGAATCCAGGCGATTCTTGACGAGGTGGGTTACAAGATAAATCTTCACACATCTGCCGTAGCCCTCCGTAAGGAATATAACATCATCCTCACCATCCCCCATTCTGAACCCGGAGAATATTGGGATTCTCTTGTGGCCGGCACAAAACAAGCCATGGAGGAGTACTCCGACATTCATCTAGCGTGCGAGACCCTGACATACGACCAATTTGACCAGGTGTCTTGTCGTCAGACCTTTTCGAAGATTTCCGAAATGAGTCCAGATGCAGTAATAATAGGCCCCACTTTTGACGCTGAGACCCACGATCTTTGTTCATCGCTGGATAAAAAAGGAATACCTTATATATTTGTAGACACCGCATTCCCCGACACTAAGCCTCTAGCGGCCTTCACCGCCGACCAGCCAGCCGGTGGAAGCCTGGTGGGGCGGCTGCTTGACAGAATCACACCAAAAGGCAATTCTATTGCACTTATCCGGTCCCGCTTTGGATCCAAAGGGAAGGCCCAGAATATGGAGCAAAGGCGGGAAGGGCTTATGAATTATCTTAAAACCCAATGTACGGAAAGGGCTTTTCTTGAAGCGGACATTGACGAATTGGATTCGTTGTTCGCAAGCAATACGAATATAGGAGGAATATGTGTTCTCAACTCAAGGGGTCACGTAATTGCAGATTACCTGCAACAGAAAAGGATAAAAGGTATCTCAATAGTGGCATTCGACCTTACCGAGAAGAACATCCAAAGCCTGAAAGACGGCAGCATATTCGCTTTGATCTGCCAAAAGCCCGAAAAGCAAGGTTTTATGGCCGTAACCACCTTGCTGGAATACCTGCTCTACCGGAAAACAAAACAAGAAAGTCATTATTTGATGCCTCTTGATATCGTTTTGCGGGAGAATCTTCCGTATTATCAATAAAATTATTGCGTTTCATTTTTTTCATATCTTTGCAGTCCCAATTGGGGTATTAGCTCAGTTGGTAGAGCGCTTGCATGGCATGCAAGAGGTCAGGGGTCCGAATCCCCTATTCTCCACAAAGAAAAAAAGAACCTGATTCGTCAGGTTCTTTTTTTCTTTCAAAACAAATACGGTATAATGGACATTTTCGGCACGTCCACATCACTGGGATATTCCCGCCACTGCCGCATCATCTGCTGCACTTCGGCCGATACAGGCTGGAATGAGAGCGCCCACGTCCGGGAAGAAAACAGGTGAATCAGTTCCTCGGTGCCCAGGCTGTCGTCCCGGACAATCCTTTCCCGGTAACGGGAGAAGAAATGCGGCGGGAAGATGATGGATGCCCGGTGGATGGGGTCAAGGAAGGCACAGTGGAGCCCCTCAGGCCGCGAGTAGATGCAGTAGGTGTGGATGGCCGGATTCTTCCAGAAACCGCGCTTGAAAGCCGTAAAGCGGACGTAAAACACGTTCCGGCGATTCTTGGACTTGATAGCGTACCGGCGCACGACCGGGTAGCGGCTGGACTTGAGCACCACGGAGCCGAAGAGTTTCATCTTGTGCTCTACGGAGGCTTGGTTGTCCTCGCAGTCCTTCAGGAGTTCGGCATGGATCTCCGGAAGGGTCATCGTGGGTACTATCATAGCTCCTCGATTTTTTCCACCCCCACAAACTCCAGATCCAGGTCGTGAATGAGCGCACGGATCTCCTCGTGAACCTCCGGAGAGAAGTACTGTGCCACGGCCGCAAAGGTGGCATCGGCCCGGGGATTGGGCGTGCGGTGCCAGCGGATGAGCCAGTCGGCAATGTCGATGTGGTCGGCCCGATCCTGCTCGGTACCGTGCTTCTGGAGGAGGTCGGCCACTTTGATGCCCAGCTCCGGGAATTCGGCGGCTACAAGATAGAGCAAAGGTCTTTGTCGATGCGTGATATGTAGTACCTTATTTCAGCACCTCATCCATATTGGTATAATTCAGCAGTTTGATTTCTCCGGCGGTGTTCTCGAAGTTGCCTGCATATACAACTGCTTTGCCATCTACCGGTGCTTTGACCCATTCGTCTATCCGCTTCAATGCCTTCTCGAAGTCTTTGTGGTAAGTCATTGATGATTTAATCTCAATACCGTATAGTCTTGTATTTCTTTTTAGCAACAGATCAATCTCATTCTGGTTCGAGTCCCTGTAGAAATAGAGATTGCTTTCTTTGCCCTGGTTATATCGTTGTTTCAAAGCCTCTGTAACGACAAAATTCTCAAACAGCGCCCCGCGCATCTTGTCTCGTGAAAGTTGTTCAGGCGATTCGATGCCGAGTAGGTAGCAGGCTAATCCTGTGTCTAAAAAATATAGTTTAGGCATTTTTGTAAGTCTTTTGCTTGTGTTTTCGAAATATGGCGGCAGCAGAGTCACTATGTAGGATGCTTGTAGCACCGATAGCCACGAGGTGATCGTGTTAGGGCTGACACCTATCTCGTTTGCCAGTTCTGATGCTTTGAACAAAGATCCGATTCGCCCGGCACATAGTTTTATAAATATGTGGAACTGCATCATATCCTTGATTTGCAGTAGGTCTCGCACGTCCCTGTCCAAGTATGTTTTCATATATGCGGGATATAGAAATTCCGGTACATTGCGCCCCGAATATATTGCCGGATAAAATCCATTGAACAGTAATTTGTCAAGTGGTACATCTGCCGTCAGATCCTTTGTCTCAGAGTATGACAGAGGCATAAGCTCAAAGACGGCTGTACGTCCGGCCAACGACTGAGTGACCCTCTTGAGCATCGCGAACTGCGAACTACCGGAGAGAATGTACCTCTTGTCGGGATGCTCGTCTACAATGCCTTGAATGTATGACAAAAGATCCGGTGCGTTATGAACCTCATCGAGAATCATTCCCTCCTCATTCTGATTCAGAAAGGCGATCGGATCATTCTCGGCAAAACTCCGGATGTCAAGGCTCTCCAGTGAGTAATATGGCAAATGAGGGAACAGATTGCGTATCAGCGTCGTTTTGCCGGACTGACGGGGGCCGGTGACGGTTATTACTGAGAAATATCGATAGGCTTCCTCAAGTACTGAGGATAATTCCCTGTGGATGTACTTCGCTTCCATATCTATGCAATTCTGAAGTTCTACTGCAAAATTACATAAATATTTCGGATTTATAAATTATTTCCGACCGACTTTGTCAATCATAGATGTGGCGTTCACGTATTTTGAAAATTTTTCCGAGCGACTTTTCATCTGATCAGACGGAAAGTCACTCGTTTTTTTAGATGCGTAAGTCGATGATACGCTGATCAGTTTTTTGAGAATTCGGCCGGACAAACCACTTGGAGCGACACGTCCTTTGTTATTTGTCGGATGTTGAATATCTTTGCATCACATAATTGAGACTTATCGACAATGAGATCAAATACCGTTAACATGACTGTTGTCGGAATCCGCCTTGTCGGCATTCTGCTGTGTGTTCTGTCGCTTTCTTCCTGCGTCTGGAACTCTTGCAGGGATGTCAAACGAGCTCTTTCCAATGCCGATGAGGTGATGTGGACCCACCCCGACAGCGCCCTTGCAATCCTTGAGTCCGTGGACACCCTTGACCTTCGGACCAAGTCGCTCCGCGCGAGATATTCACTGCTTTATACTATGGCGCTGGACAGGAACGACATATTCTCTACGGATTTGAAGGTCATAACGCCGGCGGTGCGGTATTACGAACGCCGGGGAACCGATGATGAGAAGATGAAGACATTCTATTATCTTGGGACGGTGCAGCATAATGCGGGAGATCTGCAATCCGCCATTGCCAGCTACATACGGGCCAAAGAATATTCATATACCTCTAATAATTTGATTTTCAAGGGGCTCATTTCCTCGACAATCGCAGATGTATAAAGACAGAACAATAATTACTACGAGTCAATGTCTTATGCCAAAGAGATATAGACCGAAAAGATTCCTTAAGATGAGGCAGGTTATTTTTTGAAGGTTACTTAATGCCCGTCCAAAGTTACGTCTTTGCCTACAGTTTTCCAATTTCTTCGGTCGCCGGCAGGTATTTATGATGATTATTCAAAAAAGATGCGGCGGAAATTTGGTCAACTGAAAAAAGTGTCATACCTTTGGCGGAACAAGATGCGACCCGTTGCGGTGGTTATATATTTTTCGGAATATTCCGAATAATGTGAAAGATTGTAGTCGCCGAGGGTTGATTTTGTTTGAGATTGACACATAATTATTAACACGCCCCTGAGGGTTCAGGGACACTAATGACTTTTTTATCGTACATTTCGCTATGGAAGTAAAGAACGCTGTAGCCGGAACGCTGGAGTCAGGTGACATCATGATCCAGATCGCCCCGGCCGAGACGAAAGGTCTGCACATCGACCTGGACAGTTCTGTGGCCGCCCAGTTCGGCAGGCAGATCCGTCAGGTCATTGAGGAAACTCTTACCGAATTCGGACTGGAGGACGCTGACATCAAGGCGGTTGACAAGGGAGCCAGGGATTGCACCATCCGTGCCAGGGTGACCGCCGCCGCCGTGCGCGCCACAGGAAAAGATGTTTGGGCTTAGTTTAGGTTGAGGAATAAGTCGCGGCGCCAGGGACTGAAGGTGCGCGGGTTATTCCGATAATCAGTTACGATTATGGAAAGATTAAGAAGAACAATGATGTTCGTTCCGGGCAACAATCCCGGAATGATGCAGGATGCCTTCATCTACGGGCCGGACTCGATCATGCTCGACCTGGAGGACTCCGTGACCATGGCTGAGAAAGACGCCGCGCGTCTGCTCGTCCACAACGCTCTGAAGTCAATCGACTACGGCGACACCGAAATGGTTGTCCGTATCAATCCTCTCAGCACACCTTACGGACGCAAGGACGTGGAGGCTGTCGTGAAGGCCGGCGTGCAGGTGATCCGCATGCCGAAGACCGAGACCGCCGACGAGGTCCGCGAGCTGGAGGCGGAGATTGAGAAGGTCGAGAAGGAACTGGGATGCCTTGGCAGAACCCGCATGATGGCCGCCATCGAAAGCGCCGAGGGCATCTGCAACGCCTTCGCCATCGCCAAGGCCTCGAAGAGGATGATGGGCATCGCCCTCGGAGCCGAGGACTATTGCGCCAACCTCAAGACCCAGCGTACCCCGGGCGGAGCCGAGCTGCTCTATGCCCGCGAGACCATCGTGGTGGCCGCCAGGGCCGCAGGGATCGACGCTCTCGACACGGTATATTCAAACCTCGATGACATGGAGACTTTCCGCAAGGAGGTCGAACTCATCAAGACTCTCGGATTCGACGGCAAGTCCATCATCAACCCTCGTCAGATCCAGATCGTGAACGAGGTGTTCGCCCCGACCGAGAAGGCCATCGAGAAGGCTAAGAAGATTCTCGCCGCCATCAAGGAGGCCGAGAAACGCGGCTCGGGTGTCATCGCCGTCAACGGCAAGATGGTTGACCGTCCTGTCGTCATCAGGGCTCAGCGCACCATCGATCTCGCCATCGCTTCAGGCATATTAACAAAGGAGGAAGTTTATGAGTAATATAAGGGAAAGGGCGGCGCTTGTCGATAAGGTGGCCGTCGCAATGGGCAAGAAGGTGTACTCGGGAGAGACTCCGAAAAACACCACATTCCGCAAGGATCTTCAGAAGGTTCAGTCCAAGGTGGTTACACTTGAGGATGCCATCAGGCTCAGCGGCCTGAAAGACGGAATGACAATCTCCTTCCACCACCATTTCAGAGGCGGTGACAAGGTTGTGAACATGGTCGTTGGCAAACTGGCCGAGATGGGATTCAAGAATCTCCACCTCGCCGCGTCCAGCCTCTCAGACGTTCACGCTCCGCTGATCGACCACATCAAGAACGGGGTGATCACCAAGATCTCCACCTCCGGTCTTCGCGGAGAGCTTGCCAAGGAGATCTCACACGGTCTGATGAAGGAGCCTGTGGTGTTCCGCAGCCACGGAGGACGTGGCAGCGCCATCGCGAAAGGTGACCTGCACATAGACGTGGCGTTTCTGGGCGCGTCTTCCAGCGACCCTGCCGGAAACGCCAGCGGTTACTCCCGTTCCGAGCACGCCAAGTCAATCTGTGGCTCCCTCGGCTACGCCAAGCCGGACGCGCAGTACGCTGACAAGGTCGTGATAATCACCGACGATCTCGTTGACTATCCGAACACACCGAACTCCATCTCCGAGCATGATGTCGATTACGTTGTACTCGTGGATTCGGTCGGAGACTCTTCCAAGATCTCTTCCGGAGCCATCCGTGACACCAAGAACCCTCGCGACATCCTGCTCGCGATGAACGCCGCGAAGGTGATCGTCAACAGCGGCTATTTCAAGGAAGGCTTCTCGATCCAGACCGGATCCGGCGGAGCCTCGCTGGCCGCTGTCAAATATATTCGTGAGGAAATGATCAAGCGCGGCATCCACTCCAGCTTCGCGCTTGGCGGCATCACCGCCCACATGGTCAAGATGCACGAGGAAGGCCTCATCGAGCGCCTGATCGACGTGCAGTCTTTCGACAGGGTGGCAGCCGAATCAATCAAGAACGATCCTTTCCACAAGGGAGTCTCCGCCAATGAATATGCCAGCGCGGATGAGCCGGGATCAGCCGTGCACTATCTCGACATCGTGATTCTCTCTGCCCTTGAGGTGGATGTGAACTTCAATGTCAACGTGCTTGTCGGCAGTGACGGAGTCATCAGAGGAGCCGTCGGAGGACACCCTGACACAGCCGCCGATTCAGCCCTCTCGATCATCGTCTGCCCACTTATGCGTGGACGCATCCCTTGCGTTGTGGACGAGGTCACGACTCTCATCACCCCTGGCTCGACAGTCGATGTTGTAGTCACTGAATATGGCATCGCGGTCAACCCGCGCCGTCCTGAGATCGCCGAGCGTCTGAGGGAGGCCGGACTGAAGATCGTGGACATCCATGACCTCAAGGAACTGGCTCTGAAGTCCATCGGAGTCCCTGATCCGCTTCCGTTCGGAGAGAAGGTCGTGGGAGTCGTGATGAACCGTGACGGCTCCGTGATGGATGTCATAATGAACATCGAGGACTAAGACTGTTTTTTATGGAGATTACGCTTGACCAATTGCTGGCAAGTCGTGAGGAACGGGCTTCTTTCCAGAAGGAACTTTTGAAAGGTTACCATGGAAAGACCCTGGTCTGCCTCACGGTCATAATGCCGGGTAAGGTCAAGCGTAATCTGCAATCCCTTGTGGTCGCCCAGGCCGCGGTCACGGCTTTGGTCTTGGCTTTCGGTGACTCTATGCTCAAAATCAGGCTCCGGGATCTGCCGACCGGCTACGAGGCGTATCTCGTGACCCCGCTCTCCAACGAGGAGGCCAAAAAGGAAACCTGCCGGATCGAGGACACTCATCCGCTCGGCCGCCTTTTTGATTTGGATGTGATTGACGCTGACGGAGTTCCTATGTCAAGGGAGTCGGTGGGCCTGAGTCCGAGAAAATGTCTTGTCTGTGACAACGAGGCTCGCTATTGTATGCGAAACCGTACCCACACTATGGCTGAGCTCACCGCGAAGATTGACGAAATGATTGAGTCCTATGTGCGATAACCGTCACTACATAAGCGAGGCTCCGCTGTCGTTGAACTCTGTCCGGAGACGGGTCGAGGCTTTCCTCGCCGCCAACGGGCTGAGACTGGCTCCGCTGGACCGTTATGTGGTGGTGACACGCGACGAGGACGGAGACGAAATCCTTGCCGGCGGCGGTCTGGACGGCAACGTCATCAAGTGCGTCGCTGTGTCTGAATCCGCTCGCAGCGAGGGACTTATGAATATCCTCGTGTCCCGACTGATCGTCATTGCCCGTGAGGAAGGCCGGGATTCGGTCAAGGCCTTCACCAAGCCGGAGAATGAAGGAATATTCAAAAGCCTCGGTTTCGCCTTGATCGCGTCCTCGCCGAACGCCATCCTGATGGAAAACGGCAGGGGAGGGCTTCCGGAGTACAGGAAGTACTTGGAGTCGCTTGCCCGTCCGGGCCGGAACGGGGCGATCGTGATGAACGCCAATCCGTTCACTAAAGGACATCGCTATCTGGTTGAGCAGGCCGCATCGCAGGTTGACAATCTTTATGTGATTGTTGTTAAGGAAGATAGGTCGCGTTTCCCTTACGTCGAAAGAAAGGCTATGATCGAGGCCGGTTGCGCCGGGCTTGACAATGTGGTTGTCTGCGAGGGCAGTGACTATGCGATCTCGGCGGCGACCTTCCCGACATATTTCCTGAAGAAGTTGGACGACGCGACGGACACGCAGATCGCCCTTGATCTGGATTTGTTTGTGAATCATATCGCTAAGCCTCTTGGAGTTACGGTGCGTTTTGCCGGCAGCGAGCCGGAGGATGCGCTTACCCGCCGCTACAACGAACTGATGGCGGAGATTCTGCCGGGAACATCGGTCGCTGTGGTTCGACAGGATCACCAACCGGACTCTGAACTTGTCGAAGGGTCAGCGGTTCGACAGGCTCGGCGACCAATAGATTTTGTTGAGATTCCAAGACTTGAGCAAAAAGGCAAACCGCTCAGCGCCACTTCGTTGAGGCGGGCTTTGGATAAAGGCGGCTTCAAAGAGGCGATGGAATATATTCCAAAATCCACCGTCCCTTACTTGGTCGCCGACCTTGCCGAGCGTGCGTTGAGGTTGGAACTCGACACGACCCCCAAACCGGGACTCGTGGACAGGCAGGACAACGGTGCCCACAAGGATATGGACTACGCGTTGATGTCCAAAAGCATCTCAGCGTTAAGACCTTATCTGACAAGACTGGCTGTGGAGTCCGCCAAAGACATTGACCCGGCAAAGATAAAGGAGATCGGCATCGAGGCCGAAAAAGCGATGCTGAAGGCCACCGGCGGAGTGAATACCCACAAAGGAGCCCTCTTCTGTATCGGACTTTCCGTCGCCGTGGCCTCTTACCTGGCATCGACAACGGGATCTGTGCAGGCATATTCATTTAAAGAGCTTGTGTCCCGCGTCGCGTCGGAGATTCCGGCCGCACAAGGCACGCACGGTGCCGAGGCAAAGAGAAGTTTCAAGGTCGGTGGCGCGCTTGAGAACGCCCGTGGGGCCTATCCGGAACTGTTCGCCGACTGGCTGCCGTACTACCGCGGCTTGGAAAACGATCCGCATCGCTGTCACAAGACGCTGCTTCACATAATGACGACCCTTGACGACACCAACATCCTTCACAGGAGGGGAGCGGAGGGTCTCGCCCACGCCGAAGCCGAGGCCGCAAGGCTTCTTGAGGACTTCAGCGAGAGCGGATTGTCGTCTCTGAACAAGGATTTCATCAGGGAGAACATCTCGCCTGGCGGAAGCGCCGACATGCTGTCCCTGACGATTTTTATAGAAAGCATAATTAACAATATTTATTAACACAAAACTAATTTTATTATGGTAGAATTGATTCCCAATGGCGTTTACCTGAAAAATGGCAAGACTATCGTCAACGATGCCGCAGGAATGCCATCTGCCGATGAGGCCCGCGAAAACACTATCGCCTACAGAATTCTCCGTGCCCACGATGTGGACGGAAGCAAAGGCAAGAAGATGCGCATCAAGTTCGATGCGATGGCTTCACACGACATCACTTATGTCGGAATTATCCAGACAGCCCGCGCCAGCGGACTTGACAAGTTCCCTATCCCTTACGCGATGACCAACTGCCACAACTCTCTGTGCGCTGTCGGCGGTACCATCAACGAGGACGACCATATCTTCGGTCTTTCCGCCGCCAAGAAGTACGGTGGTATCTATGTTCCTGCCAACCAGGCGGTTATTCATCAATATGTCCGCGAGGCTCTCGCCGGTTGCGGCCGCATGATCCTCGGTTCCGACAGCCACACGCGCTACGGCTCGCTCGGCTGCATGGGTGTGGGCGAAGGTGGCGGTGAGCTTGTGAAGCAGCTCCTCCACAACACTTGGGACATCAACGCTCCTGAGGTTGTTCTGGTTTGGCTCGAAGGCAAGCCTAAGAAGGGTGTCGGCCCTCACGATGTGGCCATCTCCCTCGTCAAGGCCGTGTTCGAGAACGGTTTCGTGAAGAACAAGGTGCTTGAGTTCGCCGGCCCTGGCGTGGCCTCCCTTCCTACCGACTTCCGTAACGGAATCGACGTGATGACCACCGAGACCACCTGTCTGAGCTCTATCTGGGTGACGGACGAGAAGGTTGAGGAGTATTACAGGATGCACGAGCGTCCTGAGGCCTACAAGGAACTCCAGCCGGGCGAGATCGCTTACTACGACGCGATGATCCGCATCGACCTCTCCAAGCAGGAGTCAATGATCGCCCTTCCGTTCCACCCATCCAACGCCTACACGATCCACGAGTTCCAGGCTGATCCTGAGGGAATCCTGAAGAAAGTGGAGGAGGATGCCAAGAAGCGTTTCGGCGACAAGATCACCATCGATCTTGAGAGCAAGGTGAAGGACGGCAAGGCGTTCGCCGACCAGGCCATCATCGCCGGCTGCTCCGGAGGTACCTACGACAACCTCAGCGAGGCCGCCGCGATCATGAAGGGCAAGACCATCGGCAACGACTACTTCACGATGTCAGCCTACCCACAGTCAACCCCTGTCTATCTCGCGACCACCCGCAATCACATCGCCGAGGAGTTGCTTGAGGCCGGTGTTGTGATCAAGCCGGCGTTCTGCGGCCCTTGCTTCGGAGCCGGTGACGTTCCTGCCAACAACGGACTCTCGATCCGTCATACCACCCGCAACTTCCCTAACCGCGAGGGCTCGAAGCCTGGACAGGGACAGATCTCCCTTGTCTGCCTGATGGACGCGCGCTCTATCGCCGCCACGGCCGCCAACGGTGGAGTCATCACGGCAGCCACTGACATCCAGTACGAAGACACGCACAAGCCATATTCATTCGACGACCGCATCTACAAGAGCCGCATCTACTACGGATTCGGCAAGGCCGACCCTACCGTCGAGCTCCGCTACGGACCGAACATCAAGGACTGGCCTAAGATGTACCCGATGCAGGATAACATGCTCCTCGAACTCGCCGCTGTCATCCACGACCCTGTCACCACGACCGACGAGCTCATCCCTTCGGGCGAGACTTCCAGCTACCGTTCCAACCCGCTGAAACTCTCCGAGTTCGCTCTCTCACGCCGTGTTCCTGAATATGTCGGATTGAGCAAGAGGATCCAGGCCGAAGACCTTGAGCGCCGCGCCGGCAAGGCTCCGCAGCACGTTCTCGACGCCCTCGCCAAGGTGGGCGCCAAACCGGAGGACACCTCGTTCGGCTCATGTGTGTTCGCCAACAAGCCTGGCGACGGCTCTGCCCGCGAGCAGGCCGCTTCCTGCCAGAAGGTGCTCGGCGGCGACGCCAACATCTGTTATGAATATGCCACCAAGCGTTACCGCAGCAACTGCATCAACTGGGGCATCGTTCCTTTCACCATCTCAAAGGAGACTCCTTTTGAATATGTAGCCGGCGATTTCGTCTATGTTCCCGGCATCCGTGAGGCCATCCTTTCGGGCAAGGAGGAGATTGACGCCAAGGTGATCAGCGCCGAAGGTGTGAAGGACATTCATCTCTACTTCCAGAATCTGACCGCTGACGAGAGGGAGATTCTCGCCGACGGTTGCCTGATGAACTTCTACGCCGCCCAGAAGAGCAAATAATCATAATCGCGCACTTTAGGCTTGCGTCCATTTCAGGGGCTTGCAAGCCTGAGGTGCCCAGGTAATCATATTCGTAAAACACTTTAATTTTTAATATTCAATTATGAAAAAAATTCAGATGGTCACTCCTCTCGTAGAGATGGATGGTGATGAAATGACAAGGATCCTGTGGAAGATGATTAAGGATGAGCTTATCATTCCATTTGTTGATCTGAAGACAGAATACTATGACCTCGGCCTCGTTCATCGTGACGAGACCGGCGATCAGGTGACAATCGACTCCGCCAACGCCACCAAGAAGTACGGTGTTGCCGTGAAGTGCGCCACCATCACTCCTAACGCCAAGCGTATGACCGAGTACAACCTGCATCAGATGTGGAAGAGTCCGAACGGAACGATCCGTTCGATGCTGGACGGTACAGTGTTCCGCACACCTATCACCATCCCTTCCATCTCTCCTGCCGTGAAGTTCTGGAAAAAGCCTATAACCATCGCCCGTCACGCCTACGGTGATGTCTACAAGAGTGTTGACATCCGCGTTGAGGAGCCGGGAGTGGCCAAGCTCGTCTTCGAAGGCGAGAGCGGCAAGAGGGAAGAGCAGATAGTCCACACCTTCAAGGGTCCCGGCGTTCTCCAGGGAATGCACAACACCGACGCTTCCATCCGTTCTTTCGCCCACGCTTGCTTCAAGTACGCCCTTGACCTCAAGCAGAGCATCTGGTTCGCCACCAAGGACACCATCGCCAAGAAGTACGACGGACGTTTCCGTGAGATTTTCGAGGAGGTGTTCGCAGAGTACAAGGACGCTTTCGAGGCCGCCGGCATCGAGTACTTCTACACTCTTATTGATGACGCGGTCGCACGTGTGATGCGCAGCGAGGGTGGTTTCATCTGGGCGTGCAAGAACTACGACGGTGACGTGATGAGCGACATGGTCTCCACGGCCTTCGGTTCCCTTGCCATGATGACCTCTGTTCTTGTCAGCCCTGACGGCAAGTACGAGTACGAGGCCGCCCACGGCACCGTGACCCGTCACTACTACAAGCACCTCCAAGGCGAGGAGACCTCCACGAACCCGATCGCGACGATCTTCGCGTGGAGCGGCGCGTTCCGCAAGAGAGGCGAGATGGACAACATTCCAGAGCTTGTCAACTATGCCGACCAGCTTGAGGCCGCCTGCTTCGACACCCTCAACGCCGGCATCGTGACCAAGGATCTCGCCAACCTAATGGAAGGCGTGACTCCTCAGGTAAAGAACTCCGCCGACTTCATCGCCGCCATCCGCGAGCGTCTCGAAAAGCGTCTCGCGTAAGGCTGCCCCGTTCAGTCGCCGGTCTTTAGGCCGCTGGGCCGGTCACGAGATTGGTTGTTGGGCTGACTTTAGGACTGGTCGCCGAGCCTGTCGAAGCGACCACCCACCCACGAACTGATTAACGTCACGAGTATAGTGGCGGCAGCAAAAAAGAATTTCCAAATTTTGCACGTTACCAAAATTTGGAAATTCTTTTTTGCTGCCTTGTTCCGCCGTTACTTTACGCTGCACTTGCCCTACCCCCCCCCCCC
>ULVE01064653.1_pt1 | contig 22867 bp, 19 predicted proteins | sample 1959161 | NCBI WGS metagenome assembly ULVE01 (sample SAMEA4835778, study PRJEB28245) | human gut metagenome | biome: gut microbiome; material: fecal sample | place: Denmark | collected 2008
CATTATAAAGTTTTATTCTTTTTACGACAGTCCCTAACTTATTTTTGAATTTGTCGATTTCTTTCGTGCTTCCATATGATATTCGCACAAAACAAAAAAGGTAACCCGAAAATCGGATTACCTTTTCAAATTAAAAGCTGGAACTTAATCCAACATGATGAATGCCGCCCAATAATAGGGGTTGGGGTGTTTTTCTTTGACAGCCTGTTGGGCAATGGCAAAAGCCTCCCGTTTGGAGTGTCCGGAGAGCAAGTGCTCGTAGAATGTTTGCATCATCAATGAGGTCGCATTATCATCTACGCGCCACAAACTCATAATCAAAGTTTGTACGCCGGCTTTTTTGAAAGCTCGTTGCAATCCAAATACACCCTCGCTGGTAATCTCCCCCAGCCCGGTCTGGCAAGCTGACAATACGACCAAATCTGTTCCGCTTAAATCCATCGTAGCAATCTCTTCCGCCAAAAGGATACCGTCTTCCACATTTGCTGGAATCGGTTGGTTCAACCAAGCCCGCTGTCCTCCGGCGAGAATCAGCCCCGAGCGTTTCAATGAATTATCCTCAATATCCCTGGATGGTTCCAAGTTGAACGCTTGAAAATAATCCCGATTCCGAGCCTCTTCATCCTTGAAGAAGAATCCATGAGTTGCAAGGTGGATAATCGGTACGTGCTTGCCAGACAGCGCTTTGAACGATTCTTCCGTTCCGACGGTCTCGGTATATCGTTCCGGCCGAATCCCATGCTCGTACATTTGCCGCGCAATCATTTCGACTTCCGATTTGGTTGCCGAGAGATAGCTCCAACCTTCGCGCATGGTGCTGTCCGCAACAAAACCGCGAGAGGCAACATAATCGTCTGTTGAGTGATAGGTGCGGCTCTGCGCAATCATTTGTGTTGAATCCATCTCATAAATCAGTCCGCCGTACAGAGTGGCATTCGTATATTTGACTTTCGGCTTTTCAATACAGAGCTGACGGGTTGAGGAGACCCGGTATAAGTTGTATTTCTCATTGGCTTGTCGTCCTATGGAGTCTTTCAGCAACTCCACATTAATCTGGTGAAGCAGCCCTGAAGGGGAGAAATAGACATTGTCTCCTTCGTTAATGTAGGGTTCGAGTTTAGACCAAATAAGAGAATAGCCTTTTTTGAAATACCTCTTATCAAGATCTTTTAGGGCAAATGAGTCTTTAGTCCAATTTTTATCTTTAAAATTTTCAAAATTAATCCTGCTTATCTGTTCCAGTTCTTCTTTCGAACATAAAGAAATCATTTGGGGGTTGTCCCAATTATTCCGCAGGACTAACGCAATATATTGAGCCTTGTCTGTTTTTAGATCGACATAATCAACAAACTCAATAGCTACATCGTTGGCAATCATTTTGGCAGTTAAGTCTGATGATGTATAACTCAAATTTTGAGAATAATCAGCTACCTCTTTTATATTGGAGATTAATTCCCGCTCCAGGCGAGTATATTCAGCTGATTGATCCGGCATGCCCATATTGGAAAGAGACGGCAGGATATTATTCTGCTTCTGTCTAATCTCTTGCATAGATACAAGACGTGCATATTTTTCGATTAATTCTTTATCTCCTGAATCTAATATTGCCTGTCTGAAATTGATGGACGTTGCAAGCAATAGGGATTTGCTATATAGACAATAGTCATATAAAGAACGGAAATCCTGCGTTTGAGTCGAGAAAAGAATATTCTGAAAATTTTGTAATACTTTCCACACTCGACTTCTGTCTGCTTCTGTATAAAAAGCAAAGTTGTCTCCATAATAATCTCGCAACATATCTACAGTCATACTTGGATATTCACTAATTGGCCTTATGTCGCTTTGGGCACACGATAAGCCATATAGTAACATGCAGTAAGGACCCAATGGATGTGTTGTTAGGTTTAAATTATAGAGGATGTACAACGCCGACCGCATAATTTCTTCCGCATTATCAAGTTTCAATAACGCACATTGATAGCCGTAATTGGCAAGTAGTGTTACATATTCGATACTATTTTCACCGTATATGTCGGATATAATAGCATTACAATTTTTAAAAGCTATATCCGCATCCTGATACCTCCCTTGCAAACAGTATAGATTGGCTAAATTATTTAGTACTTTTGATTGCATCAATTTTGATTCCGTATCCGATTTTTTTGCGAGGATCGAATAAGCCTCATTCAAAACTGATTCTGCTTGATTTGAATCTTTCAAAGAGACATATGCTCCTCCAAGATTGCATAAGCATATTGCATAATTATGGCTGTTTTCTCCGTCTAGCGTTTTTAATATATCTGCTGCTTCAAGTGTGCATTTTATTAGTGCCTGATCATCGAATGTATATTGGTAGTATTGACCATAATTTAGCAGGCACATAGCGTACAGATGATTCATCTTACCATATTGATTGACAATAATATTACGATTCCTGTCGAGTCTTTGAATCGCTTCTGAAGTCTTTCCCATGGACATCTCACATAATGCAAGATTATTTTGAATCGTGATATAGTCGCTGCTATTAGATGTCTTGTATTTTATCATAATTTCAGATGCCCGTAAAAAATCATTATATGCAAGTTCACTGGCTCCTCTGTTGTTAAAATGCTTCATGCCGCGATTAATCAACGAAACCATCATATGGTTTTCTATACCGATGATTTGCTGTTTTAATTCAAAAATATCGTTATCCTCCGCATTAGGACTGCTGTCTATTTTTCTTTGTAATGAATCTCTTTGTATCTCATATAAAGCGAGAGCTTCGTCAATTGCTTTTATTCCCTCTTCATAATCCAACAAATCGGTTCCTTTCGTTTGTAATAATGCGGCTCGTTGAAGAATTACATTTGCATTATCTTGAGGCAGTTTCGCATTAAGTAGAAACGCCTTGTCGAGTGTGGCTGAGGCTTGCTTCTTTAGGTTGCATAATCCATAGACTTGTGCTTTCCCGTAATATAGTTGCGCTTTTTGATATAGTAAATCATTCCCTGAGAAAATCTTATTGATCAAGGCTAACGATTTATCACAATAAACCAAGGCTTGCTTATAATCCCCGCTCTTGGCATATACCTCATACAAACGTCCATATAATTGATAAAAATCATTGTCCGGAGATTCTGAGAAACGAGGGATAAGAGGTTCTAATTCTTGGGCTATTGAAGCAGCATAAGTATATTCGCCAATAGATATTGCTGTTTGAAACAGATCTGCCAGATTTTGACAATATTCTTCAGTCTCGGCCAAACCATTGAACCGTTGAATTTCTCGAATTAACACCTCATATTTATACTCTTCTTTTGTGTCTGAAGTGATGGCAGAAAGTGTGTTTATGGCTTTATAATATATATCTTGAGTATATAATGAGTCTTTGTCTTTATATAAATTTTCCAGTAGGGCAATTGTTTGTCTGTAATATATAGTTGCTTCTTCTATATTTGAAATAGCCAAATTCCTACTTGCTATATCATTAATACACAATATAAGGTCTAATGATTTTTCGCCAAAGATAACCTTTGCCGTATCCGCGAGTTTTTTTGACTCTTCAATGGCTTCGGAATATAAACCTTTCAACCATAAAGTCGATTGTTTAATTTCGGATATGGCTTTGTAGTCAGAATATGTGTCTGTTGTGATGTCTTCGTTTAGTATATCTAATACTTGATTGCAATAATTCAAAGACTCATCGAATTCATTGCATTCGTAGGCTATCATAGCCATTATATAGCATGCCGATGAATACTGATTACTGGTTTCTCCATGATTCGCCTTGACTTGTTCTGCATACAATCTTTGGAAACCAAGAGCATCATTATATTGCTCTTGAGCAATGTATATATTGCTGATTTGCCCTAGGCAATATTCGTACATTATGTTTTTGGGAGCGTCAGATTGTTCATATATTGAATATGCCTGCAGATAATAGGGAAGAACCTCTTGGGGGGAGTTGGGCTGCATACGGTATATAATATTGCCAATCCGAGTCAAATCGTCTGCATACTCAATACTTTTGTTCCCCAAAGTTTGGTCTATTATGGAAAGATGCTTTTCCCGATAATCCAATGCTAAATCAAATTGCTCTTTGATAAAAGCGTGCATTACGACAGAGTCCACTGCTGCCAGATATTGTGTAGATTTATCTCCATATTTACTTTTGACTTGCTCAGATCGTAAGATCAATGCCTCTGTAGTATCTTGTGCAAATATGGGCATATAGATATTCACAGCACATAATATCAGAAAATAGGCAACGGATTTTTTCATGAGTATAAAGAATTATTGAGACTCTGTATTTTACCGGAAGAAAATGTGACCTGACCACAAATTGTGGTCAGGTCATATAATGAGGAAAATTAACTTCAATTCGTCAGCATGACATACTGATTATAAACGGGACCTCTATTTACAATCTTTACGACAAAGTTGCCGGTCCATGCAGGTGTCCAGCAGACATAGCAGTCATCGGAGTAGTCGTCATCGTAGGCAATACGATTCCCGTTCTCGTCATAGACGTACAGATCCAAGTCGGTGTCGCCGTCTCCCGATACGAAAATTTCGGCTGGAACCCCGTATTTGAATGCCAGAACATAGGTGTCTGTCGAATTGGCAGCTACGCGATCAACCCGACGTCCCGGACCTCCCAGCAACCCGCGATGATCTTCACTCTTGGAGATTTGGACACTGTTGGCAAGAGCCTGCAAGGTCTCGTCGCCATCGGCAAATTCCTTGGCCGAGGCAAGCAGATTCTCCGGTGTAAACTCCGGTTTGGCGGAATCCTTTTCCGATTCACTTCCTTCACCCGGTGTAAACGATTCGCTCTTGAGGCTTTGAGTCTCCACGTCTGACAGAATACGGGCAGCCTCAATCAAGGCAGTAGCCGAGTAATTCTCATAACCATACTTGGCGAGTTGGTTGGCCAGGCGAATCTGCGAAATCGCCTCCGACTGAGGCTGCGCCGTGTCGGTTTTCTCTTGTGCGGTCGCGGTATAGGTCATGCCGAAAATCGCCACAAGCATCAAAAGTTTCTTCATAGCATCATTTTTTATGTGAGACAATGGTTGTCAGAATAAAAAAGCGCAGATTATCTGCATATTACACTTTCTGGAGGTCTGGACAACCTATTATCGTGAGTATACGCAAACAACCCACGCCCGTAAATGTCTTGCGACATGATGCAAACGTGAATGCCTGTGCATCTCCTTCTCACGATAATTCCTGCAATGGTCCAGATTCCAGTCAGAGAACAGAGCTTGCGCTGAAAATATGTATTCAAAGATACAGATTTTTTTTCACTTTGCAACCGGGCGTGGGTATTTCTTTCTATTCGTCCTTTTTGTCGTCGTGGAAAATGAATATCAGGACGATGATGATTAAAGGGAAAAGCCAACCCCATGTGCCACCGTCATGGTATCCCGGGACATCCCAGGGTCGTCCTCGGTCCGAAATATCAGCAAAGACGGGAAACGTACCTCCCAACAAAAAGACAAACAAGATATACTTTTTCATAGCGTCTGTTTTTGTGTCGTTTATCTTTTTATCGCCGATTCTTCCTGGAGGTAACCTTTCAAAAATAAAAAAATCCCGCACAAGACGGGATTTTTGCAATGCAAAAGAGTTTCGTTTTACATTTTGTCCAATATCATGGAAGCTTGTGAAGAGTAATAACCTTGTTCTGACGCGATGCGCTTCAGCCATTTCTTTGCTTTCCAATATTTGCCGGCCCGAAGGTAGACAACCGTTTCGTACCAGTCCAAATCAGCCTTGTAGATGTCATCCTGATGCTTCAGATATTGTCCTTCTTCCGTATCGGAATAGACTGATGGCAAGGCCTCTCTCTCTTGATGGATGAGTGTAAGCGCGGCCTCGAAATTTTCAGATTCAATCAGTTCAACAATGCGACCGAGTGCATCACCCCCTCGACTCGACTCTATTTCCAGTTCAAGGCCATACCCAAGTGCACGACAAGTTCGATTTAGGTCGGTTTGGAAAAATATTCCCACCAGCAGGCACGCAGCAGCGGCGATTGCAGGTGCATAAATTTTGAATATGCGGAATCTTTTTTCCCGGCGCTGAATATTTTTTTCCACTTGTTGCAGATACTCTTTGGCCCCTTTGGACTGAATAGCCCGAACCAATTCCCGTTGCAGGGCAACCTCTTGGGCTAACGCTGAATCTTCTGCCATTTCCCGTTCGAACGAGGCTCGTTCCGATGCAGGCATCCGGTCGGTCAAATACAGGTCTATTCTATCGTTATTTGTCATAGTGCAATCCTTTTAGGCGATTCATCAATGCCATCTTCAGCTTTTTCATGCATTTGAACTTCTGCGTCTTTACAGAATCGGGATTTTTATAATTCAACAATGCCGCGATTTGCTGTCCGTCCTTTTTCTCCCAATAATAAAGTTTCAGCAGTGTATTGCATGGTTCCTGCATGTCGGCAACCAGTTGCTGAATAATGGTTTCTTGTTCCGACAACTCCTCCTCCTGCAACAAAAACTGGCTGTTGCGATAATCCTCCGAAAGATTATTGGCGTTCCTCTTGACGGAGAACAGCTCGAGATTGTCGGTTTTCACTTCTTTTTGACTCTTCCGGTAGGAGGAGACTAGTTTATTGCGGCCAATACTGAACAAATAGGTCTTCAAAGATGCGTGGTACTCTTCGAGTTTGTGAACCGTTAATTTTCCTTCTTGTATGTTGTTCCACAAGACCACACAGGAATCCTGATAGGCATCAAGAATCTGCTCAATGTCTTGATCGTTATGCTTGATTCGGAACAGATTTATGAAATCGGATCTGAATGTTTCATACAGGGTAGCAAAAATCCGATTGTCTTTGTTCCGAATCCCATCTATGTACTCTTTGTCGGTCATTTTACAAATGGAGTTTCCAGATAACATGGAGGCACATCGACGGACAAGGTTTGTATCCGGTTTCGGGCCAGCGGCATAAGTTCATATTGTGTATTTAAGGCCTCAATCAATTCGTCTGTCTGCATCTGTGGACGAGCGACGCGAGATATGGCATAACTCAATCGACCAAAATATTGATCGTTAATCTTGTATTCGTAATTGCTTTCATAACTTTTACAAGCGCTTAAACAAAGCCAATCTATTGGCCGCCGGTTTCCCCGTTCCAATGGAGTAGGGGCTGGAATGATAAAACAATCGTTTGTCCCCCTGCGATATTCTTCGGGTGTCCCGTCTGACTCTTTATCCTCGTAACGGGTTCCGTCACCACTATGGCAGGCATCCAGCACGATACACAAAGTTCCGGATTTCCCGATTTTATTGCGAAAATCCGTCAGCCATTCATTCAATTCGTCGTCTATTAAATGATTCTCACCATGATAGACCGAACTGTATTTTTTTTGCGCATCATACGGAATAAACGCCTCATCCCAGCAGTCGTCTTCGTCTCCATCAAGGTCCGTGATTCGCTGTCCATGGCCGGAAAGATGAATGTATACCCAATCATTCTGTGCAACATGTTTTGATAACCATTGGAAAGCGGAAACGATATTCTGTTTTGTGGCAATCTCGTTCTTTAAGACCTTGATATGCTGATGATTTGCACCTATTTCAGAGAGAAATGAACAAACTAACTCGATATCATTGTCCCCATGGATTGCATTCCATCCCGACTCTTGCGGATATGGTCCGATTCCCACAACCAGAGCCCATTTGGTCTGGGACTGCCCGGTTAGTGTCAGGCATGTTAGGAATAAGGTTATGATGAGTTTTTTCATTACAACAAATGTAAGCATTATATTGGGATTCTCAAATCCAAGTCCAAGATCATGAAGAACAAACTTGAATATTAGGTTCTTGTTATATTTTTTGCGTAAAATTTCATTCGGTATGTCGATTGCGATTATTAGAAAGACAAATATCTCAATTTGTTTGCATGTAGCTGAGGAGCTAACACCGGATTTATTCATTTGTAGCAGTAGTGTACAACGGCGTTAAGAATGTGCCAACCCTTTGTATTATTGACCTTCCTTATTGACAGCGTGTTGCAATTTCGCCGATTTTGAGAGCTTTGATTATTGGTTCTTACCTTTTATTCTGCCCTTCCCGTTTGGTAGCGACAAGCCAAAGCCGCCGGAGGGACTTTGCGCAAGGTTTGCCTGTGGCAATTCGTCCTGACCTTGCGTTGTCCCTCCGGCGGCTTATCTTTGCGGCAGAAAGGGATGAGCTACTTGTTCTTTAACTTCGCGGCGTCACGTTTGAGTTGCTCCGCCTCTTGAGCCTTCAACCGCGCCTGCTCGTCGAGAGCCGCCCTTCTGCGTACCAGCCGTTCGTACTCCTCGACGTCCCTTCGCATCGAGTCGATACGCCGCTGATCCCGCTCAGTCTCGAACAGCTCCTCCAACTCCGACAGCCGCTTCGGCGACGCCTCGCCCTTCATCAGCACATAACGATACTTCAGATCGTTGTCATACCGGTCTCGGTCAGGCCGCCAGTCTAAATAGAGTCCGACAGACTGCACCGCAATCACGATAAACATCGACATGAAGAGCCAGAAGTTGCGGGTTGCGTCCAGTGAGAACGAGAGGCGGTGCTGCACCGTCCGCGGCGGCAACTCCTCGGGAATCTCCATCCCGGCCACTTTCTCGTCGATCTCCGTGATCTGCGTTCCGAGGTCTTCTCGAATCTGCTCCTGCCGCTCGGAGATCGCTTGCAGCCGCTGTTCGATCCGATGGCCCCGTTCCTGCTGTGCCTCGCTTACCCTTGTCTGTGCCTGCTCCAGTTGCATAATCCGAATCTGCAGATGCTTGATCGCGTCCGTGTCAATAGTTGCAGCCGATTGTGACCGGGCTTCGGCCAACTCCGTGCGGAGCGTCTTGATAAGGGGCTCCTTCAGCTCTTCGTACATCTCAAAGGAGAGCTCCAGGGTGTTCTCTTTCATCGTTTTTTGTGTTTTAGGTTGTTATCCGATTTTACGGGGGCGTGTCTCCATACGGCGCTTACGCTCCACGAGGGCTACGGCCATCGCCTCGGCCGCCTTGTTGATCAGCGCCGTGATGCGGGCAATATGCTCCTCGGGGCTCTCACCCTCACGTCGCTGCATCATCTCGGGTGAAAGGGCAAATGGCGAATCGAGCGGCGGCAGCGGAATTGACCCGGCACTGCCGAGCGACACCGAGCCTGCGCCATGGCTTCCGCCGCCTCCACCGCCACCCGCTGCGGTGAAGGAACGCCCGCCTCCGAACAGACCTGCAAAAGCAGCCCGGAAGCTCCCGGCTGCCGCCTTGAGTCCCGACATCAGGGTCGTTTGTCGCTGTTGCACCTGTCCGAAGTGGCGATCCAGCTTCGAGAAACTGAAGGCCCTGTCGACCTTCGAACCGGAGAACTCCAGCCCGTTTTTCGAGAACAGAATGCCCTGCTTTTGGCTGGTAGAACCGCAAAACTTGTAGCGAACATTGATGCCCTGTTCCTTTAATCTCCCTTCCAGTTCGTTCCAGCTCCTGCATTTTGGCAGGCTGTCCTTGATCGCATCGTAGATCTCGTACCGGGTTCGATCGGGCTCGCGCAGCCGCTCCCGCCGGACGGCCTCCTTGCCCGGAGGCAGATGCAGCCCGAAGCGTTCGGTCAGCTCGCGGCACACCTTCGCATTGCGGAGCTTGATGTTGCGGTCGGAGATGGTCTGCCCGTGATTGCCGACCCGGTTGTAGACCAGATGACAATGGGGATGGGGCTGGTCGAGGTGCCGCACCAAAAGGTATTGCGTATCGGAGATGCCCATCTTCTGCATGTATTCCTTTGCAATTTGTGTCATCCGCTCATCGGTGAGCTTCGGGGCATCTTCCGGCGAGAACGACAGGGAGATATGTCCGACGTTCTGCCGCAGACGGGGATTGAGGCGCGCCTGATCCTCGAAATCCTCGACCATCTCCCGCACGCCGGGCGGCTCGACACCCCGAGCCTCCAGCACGCGCGACTGCTCCTTCATCACATAGCCGACCGTGCCGCCGAATGATCCTCCCGAAATGACCTTACCGATCACGGCGCAGGGCTTCGATAATCCGCACCAGCTCGGCTTGAAGCGCCGCCTGGCGCGCGGCGACGGCGGCAAATCCCTGGGCGTGGGCCAGCCGGGTCAGCTGGTTCAGATTGCGGGCAAGGCCCTTGAGCTGGACGAGCCATTCGAGGTGTTCACTCCGCAGCCGCTCGCGGACCGAGCCGTTGAGAATCAGCTGCCGCAGCACCTCGGTACGCGGAATGCCGGCCGCACGGGCCAGGGCGCGGAGCTTGAAGTTACAGGCCGTATTGCACCGCAGGGTGATGCGGTACTCCTGTTTTCGGGCGCGTCCCAAAGTCGGACGGCCCCCTTTTTTCGGTGTGTTCATGGATTGGATTTTTTGAGTTGAGACCATCGGGATAGGGCCTTGCGGCCGGTTTTTGGCTGACAAAAACACAAACTTGCCTCTGTTACCTCTGCTATTCGAATGCACGGGGATCTCCCCGGCATTCTCAATCGACTATTTGCTCTCCCGCTCACCGAGAATCCGTTGAATATCCGATGTGCGATATCGGATTTTGTTGCCGATCTTGATGGCCTTCAGGTACCCTTTCCGGTTCCAATGCCAGAGCGTTGCATCGCATACGCCGCACAGCTCCTTGACCTGCTCCTTGGTCAGGAAGCGTACCTTGCGTGCTTCGGCGACCTGGGTGGCCAACTCCTCTTTGGCGCGATTGATCAGATGGCTGGAGAAGACCAGCAGATCCTCGCCGCTTACCTCCAGACGAATGCTTCCGGGCGCTTCGCGGAGGATGGATAATAAGTCTTTCATAAGTTGCTGTTTCCGCGCGGGTGGGACGGCGCTTTCCGGCGGAATAAAAAGCGACGCCGTCACCCGGATATCCGAGTGACGGTGCAAATATAACAGCGTGATTGAATGATTGTTAAGCGTTTAATTCGCGACGGGTTCGGACGAATTAAACGAGTTCGTTTCGGATAGAAAATCCTTGATTTCGCGAATGGCGACGGCTTCGGGACCTCGATCCCGGACCGATTTTCCGGCAAGCAGCGGCTCGGTCAGCCGGCTGTATGCCTCTTGAATACCGCGTTCGTGGACGATGCGAATCTCTCGGCCGTATTCCTCCTGCAGTGCGTCACGGAACGGCTTGATCGGAATCGGGAGCGTCAGAAAACGCAACTCTTCGAGGGCAATCTTCAGTCGGGCAATATCGGTTTGTGTATGCCGGGTGAGGAGATATGTCCCGATTTTACGTCGCAACTCCTCGGGACGGGATACCGTTGGGGCGAACATCTCCGTCAAAGAGCGGGTGGTTCCCGGACGCCCCGGCTTGCGTTTTGAGCCGTTCTTGTCGCTCGACGACTCCTCCATGGCCCAATCCAGCACCTGATCGCTTTCTGCCAGACGCATGGCTTCGCGGTGGGCTTTCCACTCTTCCCGGGTCCGAAGCCCCAGTTTGATGGAACGGGCAATCAGCAATCGGATTGTGGCGCTCATGGTGATCTTCTGGAAGTAACCCAGGTCGAGAGATTGGCGCAACTCTTCACAATGCTCCACCATGCGTTCGAAGCTCTTTCCGAAGTAGAGCCAGCAGAGCATTGCCGGAACCGGCAATCCGGCGACTGGCTGCTCGCACTCCCCAATCAGTTTGCGGGCGAGGTCGTTGTCTTGGGCAGCCTGTTCGATCTCGTCGACATGGTCGAACAGCCCCTCGTTGGCCTTGGCCGCCGCGAGCTTTCGATATTGCGGAATAAGGGCGATGGCCTGAAGCAATATGGCCTGACACCCGGCCATATCCTGGGTGTTCATCGACTCTTCGAATGCGGCATATTCTTCGGGATGGGCCTCCATCCACTCCCGCAACTTTGCCTTGAAGGCTTCGTATTCCACCTGGCCCATGGCTTTATTGATCAAATTCCTGTAATTCGATTCTCAATTGCTCGGCAAGTTGCTTTTCGGTGGGCAGATAGAGCTGGTATTTGCTTGCCAGAATTGTACTATTGTTTTCCGGCAGCGTATATTTTACCAGCAGATCGTTTTTGTCGGCGCACAGCAGGATTCCGATCGTCGGGTTCTCATCGGGCGCCTTCTCGTTCCGATCGTAATAGTTTACATACATTTGCAACTGACCGATGTCTTCGTGTGTGATCTTATGGGTCTTCAATTCAATGATGACGAAGCAGCGGAGCAGCCGGTTGTAAAATACCAGATCTGCGAAGAATTCATCATCTTCGAGCAGTATCCTCTTTTGGCGGGCAACGAATGAGAACCCGTTCCCCAATTCCAGCAAAAAAGCCTGCAGATTGGTGATCAGGGCGCGTTCCAGGTCTTTTTCGTAATAGGCTGCGTCGGGTTTTAATCCGAGAAATTCCAGTACCATGGGATCTTTGATGATTTCGGTCGGAGATTCGGGTTGGCGTTCTTTACGAGCTACCTCCAATACCGATTTTTTGTCGTTGCTCAACAGCAACCGCTCATAAAGCCCGGAATTGATCTGCCGTTCCAGTTCGCGTCCGGTCCAATTATTATTGGCGGTTTCCAGTTCGTAATATTCACGCTTGTCTTTGTCATCTATCTGAATCAGAAGGCGATATTGATACCAATTCAATTGCGTCCGCAGTGCGGTCGCAATTGGATAAGTGCGGTAGAACTGCCTTGCCCGTTCTAACTGACGCACGGAAAAACCACTACCGAACTCTTTTTCAATTTCCAATGCAACGTTTTGAAGAAGGTATGCTCCGTATTCCGCTCGGTCTTGGCCTTTTTGTTCTTCGATAAAGATGCGTTCTCCCAGTTTCCAGTACATTTTTACACGCTCGAAATCGACACTTCGTATGGCAGTCGTTCGTGCGGTGATGATGATATTTCGGATGTCGGAGACAAATTGTTCGTCCAATTTGAAGATTGCCGGTTCGTTCATGGTTCTCGCTATTGAATAGTGAACGCACTGCGTTCATTTATGACAACAAATTTACTAATTCTTTTTTCATTTCATCATCAATGGTGCGGTAGCGGGCAAAGGCCTTGCTGCCCTCTTTGTGCCCGCTCAGGGCGCCGACCAGATTGGGATCCTTGACCTGCCGGTAGAGATTGCCGACAAAAGTCCGACGCGCCAGGTGTGACGAGGCAATCTCATACAACACCCGCTTCTCCTCCTCGCGGGTCGTCGGATTGATGACCGTAACCAACCGCTTCAACCCGGCGGCCTTGAAGATCCGCTTGATGGCCAGGTTGTATTTCTGTTCGGAGATGAACGGCAGCAGTTTGTCGCCGTCACAGGCTTCATACCGGGCAAGAATCTCCGTGGCCATGGCGTTGAGCGGCACCCGTACCGTCAGCGGACGTCCCTCCTTGGTCTTGCGCGGAATGTATTCGATGGCACCGCCGATGAGATTCGATTTTGTCATCTTCAGCAGGTCGCCTACCCGGCAGCCGATCAGACATTGGAAGACGAAGATGTCCCGCTGGATGGCCAACTGGGGATGGCGCTTCAGATTGGTGGCGTAGATCCGGTGCAGCTCCTCGATGGTGATATAATACGGCGTCCCGTAGGTACATTCCTCCAGCGGGAAATCGTCGAACGGCCGATTCCGGCTCTTCTTATGACTGTTGCACCAATAGAAGAAGGTTCGGATGCGCGAGAAGCAGTCCAACAGCGTGTTCTTGCCTCGGGGTTGCGGTGTGCGGGCCTCGGGAATGGCTTCGTAGATTTCCGGGTAAAGAGCGCAGTAGCGGTATTCATTTTCCAAAAAATCCCAGATGTCCCGCAAGGTGTCGGCCGTTACTTGGTCAATGTCCAGTACGAATGCTTTTTGCCCCTTCTTGGTTGTCCGGATATAAAGTTCATACCGCTGTAATCCTCGTTTAATGACCCGGTAATTCTTTTTGCGGACATCGGAAAGACGGTGCTTTTCGAGAAACTCGTCGAACAGAGCAATCAATGTCGGCTTGGCCGTTTCTTCCATAGCTGTCTCGATATTGTACTTTTGCGGATTGTAATATTGTTCCAATGCCTCTTTCAGCCACTCTTTCTGCGGTTCTTCCGTCTGTCGGGACTGATAGGCTTTTTCGAGGTAGGACTTGAGTTTGCGGGCTTCATTGTTGTAATAGGAACGCATTTCGTCGTCGCAAACGATTTTGCTTTTGATCTGTTCGGCCTTGTCATCCCAAAGATTCGGATTGATGGCGAGCCGGGTCGGTGCAACCATATCTACTTGTCTGCCATCCCGCAGACGTGCATAGATGGTCGCCTTTGATTCTGTATCATAGCGTTTTACGCTCTTTTTAATGATGAGAGTTATTTTCATAGCACCCAGATTCCAGATTGACAGAACAAAATATGTAAAATTCCCCACATTTTCCCCACGCATGCTGAAAAATCTTTTATGCCTTTTCAGTGATTAAAACAAATGAGTGAATATATAATACTGAAAATAAGAGAAATATAATGAAATTGGCGCATCTGTTTAATTATTCCGATTTAATGGGATTTCCTATATTCAAATGCGGTTCAGGGTACCATGAAAATCGCTTAATCTGTTGATATATACGGATTAAGCGATTTTTATTTTCTGGATTTTCCCCACACGTGCTGTGAAAGATGTTTTAATCCACCTCTTTTACCCAATCATGCGCATGTTTTGTTATGATCTTTCGGGTAGTGTCAGCGGAATATCTGGATAGAGTGTTTCGTAGGGTTGCATCGGCTCCAGAGTTTGCGGACGACTGGCCGAGCGGAGAAAATTCCAGAAATCCGCGGGAAAGTGCACGACTTGTCCCACATGGGAGCGAAGTGTGGTCAACACCACACGGCCATCGCTCAGCCGTCCGATATGTTCGAGTTTTTCGCTGCCGAACATCCCGGGACGGATGCGTAGCACTTCGCCCGTCGGGCGATTCCAGAGTCGGGCGAAATCCAGGCGCATCGAATCACAAGCTCCTTTGATCAGCGTCCAGTCGTCTCCAAACGGGAGTAGGTTCGACCAGGGATCCACATTCTGCATACGGGTGGCCCGGCAGCGGCGCGTGTCGATGTCGAGTTCCAGCAGCCGGGCAACCACCTCCCGGTTCGAGAAGCCGCACATTACCAGTCGGCCGGTTCCGGGTACAGGGATGGAGCCGTTGAACCCGTCGCCGCTCAATATGTGGAAGCCCAGCGGAGTGAGCGTGCCGTTGTCGTAGCGATAGGTCTCTTCGCCGTGTGCAAGGAGGATGCGTCCGAGTCCGTCGCAGGCGAACCTGCAAGGGTGCTGCGCCTTGGGCAGGGGAAAACGCTGGACGCGCTCCACTCCCTGCGGATTCATCGTGAGGATCGTGGCGCTCTGCCGGTCGCCGAAGCAGAGGTAGCGGCCGAACCATCGGGGCCGCTGGTCGAAGAAAAGAAAGGGCGATTCCTGTTTTGGCAGGTCGCACAGCCGCTTCCAACTGTTCGCTTCCAGGGGATTCTTGCCCCCGAGAAGCATCCAGCACTGCATGGGCGGAATGTAGTAAAACGCCGCATAGAAATCCATCTCCGGGGAGTAGGTCAGGCAGCAAAACCGGTTCCAGCGCACCTTGACCGGTTGCAGCGGCCGCTGGCGGAGGTCGGCGACGAAATTTCCCTGCCACTCCTCCGCATCGCGGCTTTTCCACCTCCCGCTGCAGAAGTCGCCGGCCAGCGCGTCGAGCATGTAGTCGGCATCATCGGGCCATGGCACCTCTTCGCAGGGCATCGTACGCCTAGGATCGAGTGCTCGGGCCGGAGTGCCCGGTGCACGCCCTGGCTGCTTCAACTGCCGACAATATTGACCCGCCTTTCCGCAAGCCTTTTCGAAATCCGCAACGTGAGCCTCCGGTTGCAACGTGAGGAGGTAGATATCGTCGCCGTCGAGGTCGTAGAGCCGGTATCCGTGGCAGGTCAGCTCCTGCCCGAGAGCAGCAAGTCCCTCTTCGTGCGAGCGGCAGGCATATTGCACCCCAATCTCGTCGAATCGGGCTTCATGCAGCACCGAAATCCCTTCGCCCCATTTTTTACGCATCTCAGCCAGCGAGTCGTTCACATCCCCGTCGTATTTGAGCAGGTCCAGCGCCTCCTCTACGGCCCGCTCGACCTCCGGGAATTGGCCTTTCCCTGCTTTTCCTGCCGACATGCCGCCCGCATCGTCCTCTGCTTTCGTCTGGGCCTCTTCTTCGGCTTGTCCGATCTCCGAAGGCTTGTGCCCGAGCTGATTCTCGAGCATCTGAAACACCTTCACGTGGGCCTTTCGGATTCCCTGACTCGTGTAGACCATCACGGGTTTGCGCACCAGCCGGATACCGAACCCTTCGAGCACGTCGAACAGTTCCGGAAGCTGCAGCGGCGTGAACATCCGGTGCTGCATCACGGGGCGGTCTTCGATGAAGAGATCGCCGTGGCCTTCGTTCCATAGGCCGCGCGTCGTGTTGTCGTCGTTGCGGAGCGAAATCTCGAAGCTGTTGTGCTGGCGACAGCTGCCGTAGAGGCTGCGGGGACTGTTCAGCTGGAGTGTCAGCACCACGCGCCTGCGCCGCTCTTTCTTCGGAGCCGCCGGGTCGGCATAGGGCTCGCCGTCGGAGGAGAATTGCGTGATGACCTCCCATTCGTATGACTCGGGCCACGGAATCCCGGCGGCCTCCAGCCATCGGAAGGCCTCCAATTGGTGCGTAACGGTGTCGTAGAAGCCTTCAATCCGACTTCTGAGTTCCTGCAGGTGGGGAAATGGAAATCCCTCCAGCAGACGGACGATGCGCCGCAGCAGGAACAGCTCCGCGGGATCCTCGACCATCAGTATGCGCGCCAGCACGAGCAGATACCGCACGGCCTCCGGCTCTGCCGAAAGGGCGAGAAGCGCCACGCAATACCAGAATCCCACGATGTCGTAATCCTTCGACAGGCCCGTCGTGCGTTGGCGTTCGCGCTCCGTGGGCGAGGTCGGGAGGATGGCGTAGTTGTCGAGCGTCGCCGCAACGGCCCGCACCACCTCCGTGTCGGCGGCGAACGGCTCCATGCGCAGCACCTCCTTGAGATTGAGAGGAGCGTGGATGAACAATCCGAGTTTGCGGTTGAGTGCATCGATTTTTTCGACCGTCCCGGGAGTGCATCCGGGCAGCGGGGCGATTTTCAACGGTGTCATGGTATCGGGCTTATATTGGTGAATGGATATCTTTTTCCTGTGCAGTGATTGCCTCTGTCACCCTGCGGATGTTCCGGCGGGTATATCCAAACGAGACGATCGAACTGCGCTTGCCGAGGTCATTGATGCTGTTGATCCAGATGCCGCCGCGGTCGTGCGCGACGAAGATCTGTTCACCCCACGTGGCGCTCCACCATGCGGGATGGGTGTGTGCGACAAAAAAATCCCGGTCCATGTGGTCGATCGTCCAGTCGTACTGCTCGGCCCGCTCCCGAAGCAAAGCGTCGATCCGCTCTGGCGGCAGCACCGTTTTTCTCCAGAGGAAGAAAAGCCTGCGGTATTGGAGGCGGAAGAGGACGAAAGCCACCGGGACGCAGACACCCGAGGTCCAGAGAAGCACATTTGTCGAAATGGACGCCATCCCTGTGAGTGTGATGAGAGCCAGGAAGAGCGGAAGATAGAGGAGCATGATTGGAAGCAGGTAATGGGCCCAGACCCCCTCGGCGTTGAGCGGCAGCCTGCGGTGTCGCCGAATGAAGCCGGCCGTATCGACCCGGGCTTCGTTGCGGCATCCAATCCGAATGAATACTTCAACGAGGAGCAGACATCCGATTCCCGCCACCCATAAAAGAAAGGTGGGAACGGCATTTAGCTCCGGTGCTCCGACCTGGATCGTCAGTACGCCGTCGTAGGCCACCCCGTCGAACGAGAGGTTCCGGCAGCGAAACCGGTACTCGCCTTTTTTGGCGGGAGCGAAGCGATAGAAGTGCCGGCAGATACGTGTCATGGTGCCGTTGCTCCAGGATGCGGAAGAGGAACTGCGAAGCCATGTCAACGGTGTCCCCTCCTCCGTGATGATGGTCGGAGTTTGGTCGGCGTATTGGTTGCTGGAGAGCAAAATCTCGTAGTCACCCCGAGCCCGCGGCTGAACGGCCCCAATCGAGAGACAGCTGCGCACGGTGTCGCATTCCGGGGTGGCGGCGTGGAGCAGGACCGCCCGGGCGGCGTTTTCCGGTACAACATTGAAGTCGGGAAGGTCGTCTGTCGGAGCCTATTCGCCTTGTACACTCCAGATTGGAAGTGTCAGTGCGAGCAGCAGTCCGAATCTGCGCCGAATAACTTTTTCCATATCACTCGACGGCAGTTTCGAAGGGTGAACGGTCGAGCAGGACCTCCTCGGGAATCCCGGCCGACCGGGGCCAGTAAAACTCATCCTTCGTATCATCAATCCAGAAGAGCGGCAGCATCAGGGGCAGATACTGGAACAGGTGGCGACCGTCGGTCAAACTGGCGAAGACCACGATGAAGGTATTCATTCGCATGCGCTCGTCCCAGGCAAAGCGCCACGAGAGATAGAGGTTCTGCATCCGTCCGGGACGGGTTGTCACATCCACGTCTCCCTCTTCATCGGGCATGAAATGGCCCGAGTCGAGCGACAGCTCACCCAGCTCCATGATGCCCTCGGAGGCTTGAAGAACACTTATGGCCTTGAAACACTCCCCGCGGCGGATCGAGCGGTGGGGAATGGTCGCGCGAACCACCACCCAGACCGAATCCCCGTGCAGGATGGCGTGCTCGACCTCAAAGCGCACCTGCGGACGTTCGAGGGGTTTCAGACGGCGGTTTACCACCTCGGCATCCCGATACAACCAGGTCGATTCGGAGGCCACGAAAGGTGGGTTGATTTCCTTGGATTTACGGGTGCTTGCGCAGCCTGTGGCGGCGAGTAGAAGGATGGATGCAATCCAGAGTCGGAATTTCATGATTGGTCTGATTTTGATTCATTCTGTTGCCACGGGCAGCGCACCCACGGGCTCTTGGGGTTGCTCAGCAGCACGTCGGCCATCGTCTTCATCACCGAGTTATAGGCCCGTTTGCCACCCCACAGCGAACGCCCGAGGATGTAGCTCATGGCCAGTTCGCGCCACGATCCGCACGCCTTGTGCGCCAGCGCATCGGCCCGGCCGATGTACGCCCATGCCTCCTCTTCGGTGAGATAGCCCATTTCGCAGCAGGCGCGCGCCAGAAAGACCATGCGCCCGGCATCCCAGCCCGTCACGTTGCAGCGGCCGAGCTCCTCCTTCGAGGCGACCACGCCGCACGAGAGGAGTTCGTCAAAGGTCTCCCGCAGGTTTTCGAGTTGCGACGAGGCCTTGTCGTAATCCTCCTGCGAGGTCATCCGCTGCTGGAGGAGTTCGTCCTGCCGTTCGCGGCCGTCGAGCCGAAAGGCTTCGAGCACCGTGGGCCAGTAGTAGCGGAATCCCTTTTCACAAAGGTAGTCCAGTTGCTTGCGGGCCTCGGCGGCGGAGTCGATGCCCCACCAGCCGCCCACGATCTCGGGCAGCGCGTCGAAAATCCCTGTCTCCAGCGAATTCTGCCAGGCCCCCTGCTGCGAGGCGTACATCGCCCCGATGGCCAGTTGGCGGCCGTGTTCGTCATCGAGCGTCGATTTCGGATTCAGGCAAATTTCCTGAAACGACCGGCGCAGCTTGCGCACCGTTCGCCAGACCCGGCTGCCCTTGCGGTAGAGCCACGTCAGGGCACCGACCGCCACGGCGGCCAGCATCACGTAGAATTCAGGTCCCCGTTCCATCGTTTCGGCGTTGTCGGGGTGCTATGCGTTCCATGGAATCTGCCGCCAGAGCGACTGTTCCTCTTCGAGCAGCGCGGTGACAATCTCCCAGGCGGTCTGGCAATCCTCCTCGTCGCCGTGCCAGACGCCGCGACCCATGGCAAAGCTGCGTCCGTACTCCTCCCATGACGAGAAGTGCTCGCGGGCGGCATCGGCCGCCACTTGCATCACCTGCCACATCTCCTCCTCGGAGAGATAACCGGCGTGAAGGGCCCAGCGTCCGAGGTTGGCAATGCGCACCAAATCCCACGCGATGACCGTCCGCGGAAGCATTTCAGCTGTGCAATACCCGTTTTCGACCATAAACTCCGCGATGGCCTGCACATCCTCGGCCTTCTCTTCGGGATCGCCCGCTTCGGGCTGGTCGCCGCGCATGAGCGCCAGCGCCGCGTCGGCATCCGCATGGTGTCCTTCGTGGAGCAGCCACCGGACGATTTCGAGCGTCGATTCGCGGTCCGTAATGTTCCACCAGCTCTGAAGTTGCGCGCGGTAGGTTTCGGGCAGGACCTCGCTCTCGACGGCATCCACCGCCTCATCGTTATAGACCAGCAGCGGTGCGGCAAAAGCCATCAGTCGGCGCTGCTCCGCAGTCAGCCGGCACGTCGCGGCGTGCCTGATCTCCCAGCCGTCGTCCTCGCCCAGCCAGTCGAGCGCCGCGGCATTTGCTTCGCGCAACTCCTTTTCGAGACTCCCGTCCTGCATCGCCTGCATGGTTGCGGCGGCCTGCGCCATATTGTGTCGTGCGGCCTCGGCTACGGCGGCGGCATCCACACCTCCGAGCGTTCCCATGGCGGCCTGCTGCGCCTGAATCTCCGCCAGATTGGGCATGGCAGCCTGCATCTGGGCCATGATTTGTGCCTGCATGTCGCCCATGTCGGGCATCCCCGGAATCGAGCCCATCATTGCGCGCATCTGCTCCAAGGCCGCCTCCTGCGCCGCCCGGGCAATCTCCTCCGGGCTTTGGGGTTTCATCTTCTCGTTTGCCATGTTCGGTATGTTTTAAGGTTTTCGATCCATTTTATCCTTCGGCACCGGCCGTGAGCAACAGTTCGACGATCTCCGAAAAGCCGCGTTCTCCGGCATAGTAGAGCGCAGTGTGCTGGAGGTTGTCTGCCGCATTGACTTCGGCATGACGCTTCACAAGCAGGCGCACTATTTCGTTGTTCCCGGCACGTGATGCCACGAGCAGGGGCGTCTCGCCCACCCCGTTGCGGGCATCGATCGACGCTCCAGCCCCGAGCAGTCTCTCCACGAGGAAGCGATTGCCCGCTTGTGCCGCCCAATGCAGCGGCGTTGCCCCGTCGGGCAGCGGACGGTTGGCATCGGCTCCGGCGTCGAGGAGCATCCGGGCAATGTGCAGATTACCGCGTCCGCACGCCACCAGCAACGGTGTTTCGCCCGCATCGTTCGGCGCATCGAGTCGCGCTTTCGAGTCCGCGAGCAGTGTACGCACGACCTCGGCCTGATCGTTGTAGACCGCCTGGTGCAGCGGCGTGTTGCCTTCGGCATCACGGCTGTCCGTCGCGTCGGATCCGTTTTGGCTCAGCCGTACCACGACTTCCGTCAGCCCGTGTGCCGTGGCGTAGTCCAGCGCGCGGTGTCCCGTCTGGTCCGTAGCCTCGGTATCGGCACCGCGGTCAATCAACCACAGCGCGGCACCCGTGCGTCGGTTCTCCACGAGCCGCATCAGCGGCGTGCAGCCCTCCCGGTCGGCGGCATCCGGTTCGGCCCCGGCATCGAGGAGAAGGGCCAGAATCTCGCGATTGCCCTTTCGGGCGGCGGCGTGGAGCGGCGTTTCGCCCCGGTTGTTTACCAACGAGGCATCGGCTCCCTTATCCAGCAGCAGCACCGCCAAATCCCGGTATCCTTCGCGGCAGACGTAATGGAGCGCCGTATTGCCCTCGGCATCGCGCCGGTTGAGGTCGATGCCGCCCCGTTCGAGGAGGATTTTTACGATGTTTTTCTGCCCGTTGCGGCAGGCGTTCAGAAAGGTCTGGAAGGTATCCATAGCGTTGATTTCAGACGTGTTTCAGCAAAAATTTCACAAGCGACTCGTTGTTGCTGCGCTGGGCAATGTCGAGCGGCGTGCGCCCCTCATTGTCGGCGGCCGAGACATCGGGCCGCCCGAAGTCGAAGAGCAGTTCGGCTGCCTGCCGTGCCGCCGCATGCGTGTAGCCCTCGGCCGCATAGTGCAGCACGGTACGTCCTTCGTTGTCCGTGGCACAGGGGTCAGCGCCGGCTTCCAGCAGCCGTTCCAGCATCTCCGGCTGATACGGCCCGGCGCTGTGCGGGCCCAGCAGATGCATCAAGGCCGTGCGGCCCATCGCATCGCGGGCATTCACCTCGACCTTTTGTTTCAGCAGTCGCCGCAAGGTCCAGATGGCCAGTTCGTAATCATCGTGCTGGCACACCAGCATAAGGGCCCGTTCGTCTTTCCCCGTCTGTGGAGCATCGGGGTGCCATCCCCGCTCTTCGAAGAGCTCCAAGAGCGGCGCAAACCGCTCCATGCCATCCGAGACGCGGCATCCCTGCTCAATCCAGACGGCAAACGGAGCCATTCCCTTTGTCGTTCGCCGGTCGGGGTCGGCACCGGCCCGGAGCAGCATTGCCGCGATTTCAGTCTCGCCCCACTCCAGCGCGCAGGCCAACGGCGTTTTGCCCGTCCAGTCGCTCATTCCGCGGTCGTCGCACTCCGCATTGAAATCGACCCCTGCCTGCAGCAGGGCCTCCAGCGCTTTCCGGTCCTTTTTGCGCAGCGTCTGGAAGAGGCTCATCCCGCCGGTCTCCATGGTGAGTTCATCGAACGGGTCCCCGCCCGAGAGCAGGGCGCCCACCCATTGGGCTCCGCCCTCCATGGCGAGGTCAAACGGACGTCGGCCGGCCGAATTTTTCTCGTCGGGGTCGATTTGCCCGCTGTGGAGCAGCAGTGCCGCCGTTGCATAACAGCGCATCTGTTCCGCCCGGAGCTCCTCCAACTCCTCGCGGGCTTCCCGCTGCTGTTTCTCCGAGACCCACCGTTCGCCGAAGCTGGCGATAAAACGCTCCTTGCCGGCAATCTCCCGTGCGGTATCGGCGGCGCGCCGGCAGAGGTTGTGCAGGGCATTGTCGCCGTAGCTGTTCGCGGA
>ULVE01048037.1_pt1 | contig 22598 bp, 18 predicted proteins | sample 1959161 | NCBI WGS metagenome assembly ULVE01 (sample SAMEA4835778, study PRJEB28245) | human gut metagenome | biome: gut microbiome; material: fecal sample | place: Denmark | collected 2008
AGCCCTTGATTCGCGAGAGTCAAGGGTATTTTTTTGTCGTTTTTGGGAATAGAAAATCCCCCGCGCGAACGATGGGCGCAGGGGATGCGGCTGTCTTTTCCTATTATATTGGTCTTTTCCGCGGGTTCCAGAGGGCAATGGAAACAGACGAAGTCTGCGGTCGCCCTCTGGACGCCTTCGCCTTCGCCATTACCTGCTGCAATGTGGGAAAAGCGGCGTTTGGGGAACGGAATTTGCGGCGCAAGGTGGATAAACACGCGGGCATAGTGTGCAGAAGTCACCAACTCAATCGCGCGAAAGGGTCAAGGGAGGAACTCCCTTGTTGCGGCTTCTGGTCAAAAAAGAAAAATTTTTTTGCAAAAGCAGCAGGAATTTTCGAGGGAGCATCGAAATATATAAGCACAAGGACAGAGAAAGGACGTGATGCCGATGGCGCATCAGAATCAGCGGAAGCGCTGACAAGTGTCCATGTGCTTCCGCAGGAATTATCAACTGCGAAAGGAGCAACTGATTTTATGAAGTTGACGATTTATGCGAAGAATATGACGGTTTCTCCCCATGTGACCCGCCGCATTGAGAAAAAGACGGAGCGCATGGGCCGCTATCTCCTGCCCGATACGGAAATGCAGGTTCGGCTGAGCAAGGAACCCAAGCGCGATATTCGCACCGTCGAAATCACCGTCCCCATGGGCAATGGCGTTATCCTCCGCTCGGAGGCCTCTGAGCCCGAAAACCTCTTCCTCGCCATTGACCAGGCGCTGGCGAAGATGGAACGTCAGATTCACCGCCACCGCTCGAAGCTCGACAAGCGCATCCGCGACGATGCTTTCGCCAGCAATGAGCTGGAATTCATCGAGGATGAGGACGCTGCGGCGGAAGAGAGCGTGCCGGAAATCGTTCGCCGCAAGACCTTCCCCGTGCGTCCGATGTCTGTAGAGGACGCCGCTGTTCAGATGGAAATGCTGGGACACAGCTTCTTCGCGTTCGTCAACGCCGAAACCGAGGAAATCAACGTGTTGTATCAGCGCAAAGACGGAAAACTGGGCTTATTGGAGCCGGAAAATTAACAGCTCCCCGTGGGCGGTGCGAGCCGCCTGCCCAGTCCATGCTGTCTGAGCCTTGAAACATATAGGTCAACCCCGACAATTGCATAACGAAGAGCCTGCTGCAAGCGGATTGCGGCAGGCTTTTTTTGCGTGCAGGCGGATGATGCAGAAAAGCAGACAAAAATTTGCCGAAATATGCAGAATCAGCAGGAAAATCGGTGCGCCATCGCGAATTTTTATGGAAACATGCCGCAAGGAGGTTGAACATGCAGCATTATCTTTTCGTTCATTTTCGGGAGAAAACATCCCCTGACGGCGAACAGGTGCACTTCGCCGTCAGCCGCGACGGATTCCACTGGCAGGCGCTCAACGGCGGACATCCTGTCCTCTGGGCATACTATGGCGACCGCGGCGTGCGCGATATGACCATTGTCCGTGACCGTACATCCGGAAAATTCCACATTTTCGCGACTGACCTCAGCCTGTCCTACGGGATGCGCAACCAATATCAGCACTCATGGCGGAATATCGGGCTAAACGGCAGCAGAGATTTGGCGCACTGGGTGTCCGATGACCTCGTGCATTGGTCGGAGGAGGAAATGGTGCGCTTCGGCACGGACGACATGGGCTGCGTCTGGGCGCCTGACGTGATTTTTGACAGCGAACATGGCGAATATCTCGTGCACTGGTCGTCGAAGCACCGCTGCAACAACTTCGGGAATATGGCGATTTACGGCAGCCGAACAAAAGATTTCGTCCATTACAGCGAACCGGAATTGATTTACCGCAAGCCGGACAGCAGCATCATCGACTCCGCGATGTATGAAGAAAAGGGCAAATTCTACCTTTTTGTGAAAAGCAGCCCGAACCCGGACAACTTGCTGCTGCTTGTCAGCGACCATGTGAATGGAAAATTCGAGCGCGTGGAAGGCTTCGATGATTCGATGGGCGCGCAGACGAAGGGCATGTATGAAGCGCCGACCGCCGTCAAACTCGCCGACGGCCGCTGGTGCCTGTTTGCGGATTTCTACGGCGCGGGCTGCGCGGGGCAGGGGTACGTTCCGTTCGTGTCGGATGACCTGACGAAGGGCGTTTTCACCCGCGCAGATGAGGCTTTCCATTTTCCCTACGGCTTTAAGCACGGCACGATTCTGCCGATTACGGAGGAGGAGTACGAGCGGATGCTGGCGCGCGACTGGACAGACGTGCCGGACTTGCGGTAAACCCCTATATTTCGCCGGATTTTGACGAAAATCGGTTGACATGCCCCCCGCAAACTGCTATCATGGACACTGGCTGCGTATGGAAATGCGCAAACCGGGGAAAAATCAATCAGACAAATGGCGGGAATGCCCGCGGTTGAGGTGCTTTCATGTTAGACATCCAGCATTTGTCCTTTGCCGTCACGAATGAGGCGGCGGGAAAGGAAATCCTCCATGATATTACGCTGACGGTGGACAGCGGGCGTTTTGTGGTCATCACCGGGCCGAACGGCGGCGGAAAATCGACGCTGGCGAAGATGATTGCCGGTATCGAGAAGCCGACGGCAGGCAAAATTCTGCTCGACGGCACGGACATGACCGACCTGTCTATCACCGACCGCGCCAAACTCGGCGTCAGCTACGCCTTCCAGCAGCCCGTGCGCTTCAAGGGCATCACCGTGCTGGATTTGCTGCGGATTGCGTCGGGCAAGCGCCTATCGGTCAGCGAAGCGTGCGCGATTTTGTCCGAAGTGGGGCTTTGCGCGCGGGATTATGTAAACCGTGAGGTAAACGGCAGCCTGTCCGGCGGCGAACTCAAGCGCATTGAGATTGCAACGGTGCTCACGCGCGGCACGCAGCTGTCCGTGTTCGACGAGCCGGAAGCGGGCATCGACCTGTGGAGCTTCCAGAACCTCATCAGCGTCTTTGAGCGGATGCGGCAGGTGCGCAGCGACCGCACCATCCTCGTCATCAGCCATCAGGAGCGCATTCTGAACATTGCGGATGAAATCATCGTGCTGGCGGAAGGGAAAATCGTCAGCCACGGCAGCCGCGCGGAAATTCTGCCGACGCTGCTGGGCACGCCGTCCGCCGTCAGCGCGTGCGCACAATTGGAAAAGACCACCGGGAAGGAGGGCAACTGCTGATGAGCGAGAAGATTACGGCTGTTCAGCGCAGACTTCTGGAAGAAGTGGCGGATTTGCACGGCGTGCCGGAGGGCGCGTACAACATCCGCGCGAATGGGCATTTGGCATCGCGCCAGACGACGGCGAACATCAGCATCGAGTCCAAGACGGATGTGTCCGGCATCGACATCCGCATCAAACCCGGCACGGTCAACGAGAGCGTGCACATTCCGGTCGTGCTGAGCGAAAGCGGCTTGAAGGAAATGGTCTACAATGATTTCTACATCGGCGAGGGCAGCGACGTGCTGATTGTCGCGGGCTGCGGCATCGACAACTGCGGTTCGCAGGATTCCCAGCACGACGGCTTGCACCGCTTCTTTGTGGAGAAAAACGCGCACGTCCGCTACGTCGAGAAGCACTACGGTTCGGGCGACGGCACGGGCAAGCGCCTGCTGAATCCCGGCACGGAGGTGCATCTGGCGCAGGGCAGCAGCATGGAGATGGAAATGGTGCAGATTCGCGGCGTGGACAGCACCATCCGCACAACGACGGCGGAGCTGGAAGCCGGTGCGCGCCTTGTCGTCCGCGAACGCCTGATGACGCACGGCGACCAGAAGGCGGAAAGCATCTACGTCGTGACGATGAAGGGCGCAGGCAGCAGCGCGGATGTGGTGAGCCGCTCGGTCGCCAAGGACAACTCGTGGCAGAAGTTCGACAGCCGCCTTGTCGGGCAGGCCGCCTGTTCCGGCCACACGGAGTGCGACGCGATTATCATGGATCACGCGAAAATTCTTGCCGTACCGCAGCTCGAAGCGGATGACCTCGACGCCGCGCTGATTCACGAAGCCGCCATCGGCAAGATTGCGGGCGAGCAGATTATCAAGCTGATGACCCTTGGGCTGACCGAGCAGGAAGCGGAAGAGCAGATTATCAGCGGGTTCTTGAAGTAATGGCAGTGTAGATTATAAAATAGGAAATGAAAGCGCGCATCCTCTCCGCAGGCTGCGCGCTTTCAATTTATACTATTTCCAGATGAAAATGCGCCAAGATGCGCCGCGAATTTTTCATTCTGGCTAACGTGAATGAAACGCAGCGTAGCAGCGCTACGCTAAGTGGAATGAACGGACGCCAGAATGGAAAAGGCGCAAGCAGATGGCGCAGGTGAATCTGGAAATAGTATTACTTTCATCCCCCGTTTCCCTTGCCTTTTTGTCCATTTTCGCCTATAATACAACCAGAAAATCGCCTTTCCCGCCATCGGCAGGGAGAAAGGAAGCCATATGTCTGACCGCACATTCGCCACCCATCAAATCCGCCGCGCCGTTCCCGTCCCGACGCTGTGGGACTTTGCTGCCCTTGACACCACCGCACCCGTCCCCGCGCGGCTGCCCGTCCCCAGCGCATGGGAGCTTGTCCCTGCGCTCCACAACTACCGCGGGCGCGCGCACTACACGACCCGCATTCGCTGCGGGGGCAATATCCGCCTGTCCTTCGGCGGCGTGTCCTTCCGCGCACGCGTCCTGCTGGATGGCAATGAAATCGCCCGGCACTACGGCGCGTTCACCGCGTTTGAGACAGTCGTGCGCCGCCTGCCCGACGGCGAACATGCGCTGACCGTCGAGGTGGACAACCGCTTCGGGGAGGATTCCGCCCTGCATGTTCCGAATGACTACTATTCTTATGGCGGCATCACGCGCCCGGTTGTCATTGAGCAGCTGCCGGACGTGTTTGTGGAGCGCGTCGGCATCACGACGAAGCGCGCGGCGGACGGCTGGACGGCGGATATTTCCGCAAACATCCGCAATCTGGCGGATGAAGACGCATCGGCGGATGTCACCCTCACCCTTGCCGGGCAGACGTTCACCCAAACCGCGCACATCCCGGCGGACAGCACCGCCATCATCCGCATTCCCGATGCGCATTATGCGGATGTGACCGCGTGGACGCCTGACACGCCCGCACTTTACGCCCTCCGCGCTGAAATCCGCGAAGGAAATCAAGTGCTGGATGATCTCATTGACCGCGTCGGCTTCCGCGAAATCAGCATTTCCGGAATGGATTTGCTGCTCAACGGCGAGAAGCTCCACCTGATGGGCTTCAACCGCCACGAGGAGTACGGCGCGTTCGGCTGCGCGGTGCCGCTGCAGGCGATGGCGCAGGACATCCTGATGATGAAGGACATGGGCTGCAACTGCGTGCGCACCTGCCACTACCCCAATGACCCACGATTCCTCGACCTCTGCGATGAAATGGGGCTGCTGGTGTGGGAGGAGGCGCACGCGCGCGGCTTGCAGGAAGAGCAAATGCGCAACCCGAACTTCATGCCGCAGACAAGGCAGTGCGTGCGCGAAATGGTTGCCCAGCACCGCAATCACCCGTCTATTTTCATCTGGGGCTGCCTAAACGAGTGCGCAGACAACTGTGATTACGGCGCGGACTGCTATCGCGAAGTCTATGCGCTTCTGCACGACTTGGACGCGTCCCGCCCGATGACCGCCGCGCTCTTGGAGCGCCCCGGCAGCCGCGTCTATGGCGACAGCGACGTGGTGAGCGTGAACATCTATCCGCAGTGGTATCACAACACGTCCGTCGCGGAGAGCCTGGCGCAGAAACTCAAGGAAATCCGCGAGCACGGCGGGGCAGGGAAGCCCGTCATCATCAGCGAAATCGGCGCGGGCGGCATTTACGGCTACCATGACCCGCTGGGCGAATCGAAGTGGTCGGAGGAGCGGCAGTGCACAATTCTGCGCAATCAGGTGGAGGCGGTGCTTAAGAACCCGGCGTGCAGCGGCGTGTTCCTGTGGCAGTTCGCGGATTGCCGCGTGACGGAGGAATGGGCGATGCACCGCCCGAAAACGCACAACAACAAGGGCGTGGTGGACGAGTATCGGAGACCGAAGATGAGCTACGCGGTGGTGAAGGAGCTGTTTCAAAAGCAGAAAGGGTGAAGAAAGCCATGGAGATGTTTGATAAAATCAAGCATGATATTGAACAGGATTACTATCGGGAGCATTATCCAAACGATGGACAGCGTTTTATCGCGTGGTATCTGCGGAATATTCATAATCTCGATATTCATGAAGCAAAAGACTGCATTACAGACGGTGCGGGTGACAAACAGATTGATGCTATCTATATAGACAATCAATCCAGCACCATTTACATTATGCAGGGAAAATTCTATGCAGGCAGCACGCTGGACAGCGAACCGCTTCGGGAAGTTCTGTCAGCGTGGATACAAATTAAAGACTTGCCGCATCTGCAAGAGGGCGCGAATCAGAAGCTGAAAATCAAGATTAGCGAAATGGCAACCGCTTTGGAGGATGATTACGAAATCTGCTTTGAGCTGATTACAACGTCTGCCTTGACGGATGCAGCAAAATCGGATTTAGAGGCGTTTCAGAAAGAATTGGCGGAAAGCGACACGTTGTCTGCAAATCTGGTCATTGTGGATAATGATACCTTGGCGTTTAAGTACAACGAAGCAATGAACAAAAACCGCCCATATATCAACCATGAGTTTTTCTTGGAGCAGGGCAAGTACATGGAACTGCTGATAGGAAGCACGAAAGCGGTAATTGCCGCACTGCCGCTGAGAGACTGCGTCAAAATACCGGGGATTAAGGATGGCAGCTTGTTTCGCAAGAATGTGCGACAATCGCTTGGAAACAGCAATAAGGTTAATAAAGCGATTGCGCAGACAATTAAGAAAGATGCAAGAGACTTCTTCTTCCTGCACAATGGCATTACGGCAATTTGCTCCCATATGGAATTGAAAGGGAATCATCTATCCGTCAAGGAACTCAATGTGGTTAATGGCTGTCAGTCGCTCAGCACCATTTACAGCTCCAGCGAGACCGCGAAGAAGGCGACGGATGCGTACATTCTTTTCCGATTCTATGAAATCAGCGAATCCGACCGTGCCGACAAAATCAGCACGTCGACCAACAGTCAGAGCGCCGTCAAAGCCAGAGACTTGCGAAGCAATGATAAATCGGTGCTGGCGCTGAAAAAGGCTTACGAGCAATTTTACCCGGACGGCTATTTCATTACGAAACGCGGCGAAAAAGTTGATAAGCTGAAATATAATGATGCAAATGTCGTCAATTTGACGGACTTGGGAAAGCAGCTTATTGCATGGCAATCGCAGCGCCCGACGATTTCTTACAGCGAGACTAAAATCTTCGATAAGTATTTTGACCAACTTTTTCATCGTCCCTATTCGCCTGAAAATGTTCACGCACTGCATGTTATTTTCGACAGCGTATATAGCAAATGGAACGCAGAAAATCCGATGGGGCTGAATGTAACGCTGCTTTCCATGAAAGCGTATGCGCCATATCATCAATTTTTCGCTGTCTCTGTGATTCTTGGCGAAATCAACAATATGCCCAATGACAGCGTTCCGATTGCCGCCATTGCGCTTGAAAAACTTATGGGAAGCGGCACGCTTGATAACGTGATTGAAATTGCGGGCGCCTGTCTCGGAACCGCCATGGATGCCGCATCGTCGGAAGTGACGGAAAACGGGAAAATTTTTGTTCCACAGAATTGGATAAAATCAAAAACATCGCTGAAAGATATTCGCAGCGCCGTGAAGAACTATTTCAACATTCTGCGCTTTACGCCAGTCGGCAAGCAAATGCTTGAACAGCTTCGCAGCGGTTTGAAAATGAATGCTGCCGATTTTGAAGCACGCTGGACAGCAGACTGAAGCTGTTTTTGCGTAAGAAATTTCTCTACCCACTGAAAAAACAGTTGAAAAACAGGCGTACTTGTGGTATAATCAGCAAGACTACGCACCTTTGTCCTGCGGTCCTTGTGCTGTGGATGCAGTGAGTCGCCGCGAAGGGGCAGAGGGTGGTTGAAGGCATAGCCCGCAATCAAGCGAGGCAGCCCGAAAAACAAGGAGGAAAACAACTATGGCAGTCATTTCCATGAAGCAGCTCCTCGAAGCTGGCGTCCACTTTGGTCATCAGACCCGCCGCTGGAACCCGAAGATGGCGCAGTACATCTTCACCGAGCGCAACGGCATCTACATCATCGACCTGCAGAAGACCGTCCGCAAGATCGACGAAGCGTACGCGTTCGTCCGCGACACCGCCATGCAGGGCAAGACGATCCTGTTCGTCGGCACGAAGAAGCAGGCGCAGGAATCCATCGAGTCCGAAGCGAAGCGCTGCAACATGTACTATGTCAACAACCGCTGGCTGGGCGGCATGCTGACCAACTTCCGCACCATCCAGACCCGTATCCGCCGCCTGAACGACATCGACAAGATGGAGCAGTCCGGTCAGTTCGACCTGCTGCCCAAGAAGGAAGTCATCCAGCTGAAGGCGGAGCGCGAAAAGCTCGAGCAGAACATCGGCGGCATCCGCGAAATGAAGAAGCTGCCCGGCGCGCTGTTCGTTGTGGACCCGCGCAAGGAACACATCGCTGTGACCGAAGCCCGCATCCTGAACATCCCGATCGTTGCGATCGTTGACACCAACTGCGACCCGGACGAAATCGACTACGTCATCCCCGGCAACGACGACGCCATCCGCGCGGTCAAGCTGATCGCCGGCAAGATGGCTGACGCTGTGCTGGAAGGCAAGCAGGGCGAGCAGTCCGCTGAAGAAGCGCCCGTGGAAAAGACCGAGGCGTAATCCCTCGCAAACCCGTTTCAACATCGAAAAAGATTTGGAGGATGAACCTTATGGCGAATATCACTGCTGCTCTGGTCAAGGAGCTCCGCGAGCGTACCAACGCGGGCATGATGGACTGCAAGAAGGCGCTTGTTGAATCCGACGGCGACATGGACAAGGCCATTGACTGGCTGCGCGAAAAGGGACTTGCGCAGGCTGCCAAGAAGGCTGGCCGTATCGCGGCGGAAGGCGCTGTTGTGGCGTACATGACGCCCTGCGGCTGCACCGGCGCGCTGGTGGAAGTCAACTGCGAAACTGACTTCGTTGCCAACACCGACAACTTCAAGAATTTCGCGAACGCCGTTGCGAAGCACGTCGCGCTGGCGAACCCGGCTGACCTCGACGAGCTGATGAAGCAGAAGTTCGTTGACGACGAGTCCAAGACCATCGAAGACATGGTTTCTGACGCGACCGTCGCCATCGGCGAGAAGATCACCGTCCGCCGTTTCGCTCGCTATGAGACCGAAGGCGTTGTGTCTTCCTACATCCACATGGGCGGCAAGGTCGGCGTTATGGTCGAAGTTGCGACCGATGAAGTCGGCAAGAATTCCGACCTCGTGAAGGAATTTGCCCACGACGTGTGCCTGCAGATTGCGGCTGCCAAGCCGGAAGCTGTCCGCCGCGAAGAAGTGGACGCCGACAAGCTGGCGAAGGAAGCCGAAATTCAGCGCGCGAAGGCGATTGAATCCGGCAAGCCCGAAAAGATCGTTGACCGCATTGTCGCGGGTCAGATCGAAAAGTACTACAAGGAAGTGTGCCTGCTTGACCAGCAGTTCGTCAAGGATGGCGACAAGACCATCACCTCTCTGATGAACGAAACCGCCAAGGCGGCTGGCACCACGCTGGACATCGTGCGCTACGTCCGCTTCGAGCGCGGCGAAGGCATCGAGAAGCGCAAGGACGACCTCGCGGCGGAAATCGCTGCGATGAAGAAGGCGTAATTGCGTCTCCATCCGCATAAATGTCAGGGAGACTGCGGGAGAAATCCTGCGGTCTTCCTTTTTTCTATCCTATTTTCTGCATTCATGATTGCCTTGTTTTCCTGCATCCTCTTGCCAAAAAGCGTTTGAAGGAGTAAAATAGAACGTGGGAAAAATGCCGAACGCGGCGACCTTTGCCGCTTGAGGGATGACAACTGAGGAGGAAATTTCATGGCTGTCTACAAACGTGTACTGCTCAAACTCTCCGGCGAGGCGCTGAAAACGGGCAATGACCTGTTTGATTTCGATCAGGTGCATCGTGCTGCCGCCGTCATCCGCAAAATGGCGGATATGGGCACGCAGATTGGCATTGTCATCGGCGCGGGGAATATCTGGCGCGGCCGTCAGGGCCCGGCGGCGAACATGGACGCCGTTACCGCTGACCAGATGGGGATGCTCGGCACGGTTATCAACTGCCTGTGCATGGCGGACGCGCTGCGTCAGGCGGGCGTGGATGCCGTGGTGATGTCCGCCGTGGATATGAACCGCTTCTGCGAGCCGTTCAACGCCATGACCGCACGGCGCTATCTGTCCGAAGGGCGCGTGGTGCTGTTCGCGGCAGGGTCGGGCAATCCGTTCTTCTCCACCGACACGGCGGTCGCGCTGCGGGCAATCGAAATGCAGGTGGATGCCATCCTGATGGCGAAGAACATCGACGGTGTGTACACCGCTGACCCGCACAAAGACCCGAACGCAACGCTGATTAAGGACATTACCTATCAGGAAGCGCTGCAGAAGGGCTTGAAGGTGATGGATGCGGCGGCGTTTGCGCTGTGCGCGGAGAATCATGTGCCGATGGTGCGCGTGTTTGGGCTGGATGTGCCGGAGAATTTGATTTCGGTGCTGGAAGGCAGCGATATGGGGACTTTCGTTCATCCCTAAGCGGATGAGCCCACGCTTTTGGCATAGTTGACTTCATTAACATAGTGGTCTTGACCGAGGCAACCAGAGGGCTTTCCGATCGCCCTCTGGACTCCTTCGGCTGCACTCCCATGTTACAGTTTGGTACATGTTACAGTTTGGTAATTGTAACTATTTTCGCGGATAAACACGCGGAAACTGTATGAGAGTGTGACCAACTCAATCGCGAGAAGGGTGTCGAGAGGGTCGAAGACCCTTCGCGGGTGCAGGGCAGCGCCCTGCCGGAGTCCAGAGGCAGAGCCTCTGGGGTCTCCCCATTCCCTTGAAAAAACTACTTGCCTTTTGAGAGAAAAAACAGTACAATAGAAATGGAATTTGTCCCCCGAAAAAAGGAGGTTATGAAACATGACTGTGAAGGAAATTCTGGATGCTTCCAAGGAGAAGATGTCCAAGAGCGTCGCCGTGTATCAGAACGAAATGACGAGCCTGCGCGCGGGCCGTGCGAATCCGCGCCTGCTGGACCGCATCATGGTGGATTACTACGGCACGCCCACGCCCCTGCCGCAGATTGGCAACATCAACGTGCCGGAAGCGCGCATGATCGTCATCAAGCCGTGGGAAAAGAAGATGATTTCCGCGATTGAGAAGGCGATTCAGAAGAGCGATTTGGGGCTGAACCCGACCAACGACGGCGAAGTGGTTCGTCTGGTTTTCCCGGATTTGAACGAAGAGCGCCGCAAGGAACTGACGAAGATGGCGCGCAAGAGCGCTGAGGGTGCGAAGGTGGCTGTGCGCTCCATCCGCCGCGACGCCGTGGAACAGATTAAGAAGCTCAAGAAGGATTCCCTCATCACCGAGGACGAGCAGCGCAAGGCAGAGGACGATGCCCAGAAGATTACCGACAAGGCGATCAAGGACATTGACGGCATTTGCGCGGCGAAGGAAAAGGAAATCATGGAGGTCTAATCCCTCGATGGTGAACATGCCGAATGTGCTGGGGATGCGCCTTGAGGACGCATTGGCGGAATGCAGGGCGCAGGGCGTAGAGCCGGAAATCGTGATGACGCTGCCGCCGAAAGGGCGTGAGCAGGGGACGATTCGGGTCATCCGCGCAAAAGAAGGCGTCCTGACGGTCAGCCGCTTTGAGGACGAACTGTCCCCCGTAGTGCAATGAAATCAAGGCGATGCGCGGCCTTCCCGGCGGAAGTCTGCGCATTTCCTTTTTAGTATCCTATTTCCAGATTCACTTGCGCCAGCTGCTTGCGCCTTTTCCCTCCTGGCGTCCGTTCATTCCACTTAGCGTAGCGCTGCTACGCTGCGTTTCATTCACGTTAGCCAGAATGAAAAATTCGCGGCGCATCTTGGCGCATTCTCATTTGGAAATAGGATTAGACAAGGAGAAAATCATGGCAAACCGCGTGTCGCAATGGTTCCGGAAACTTTCGGGGCATCATGCGCATCATCATCACCGCAAAATGACCCGCGAGGACTTCCAGAAGCTGCCTCGCCACGTCGCCATCATCATGGATGGCAACGGCCGCTGGGCGAAACAGCATCGGCTGAACGTGGCGATGGGGCATCGGCAGGGAACGGAAACCCTGCGCGAAATCATCCGCCATACCGACGACCTGAAGATTGAGGCGCTGAGCATCTACGCCTTCTCGACGGAGAATTGGAAGCGCTCGAAGGAGGAAGTCGGCGCGCTGATGCAGCTGATTTTGGATTTCTTTGCGTCCGAAATTGATGAATTGGACGAGAAGAATGTCCGTATCCTGATTCTGGGCGACAAGGCGGCGCTGCCGGAAAAGCAGCGCGACACGCTGATAGAGGCGGAGCGACGGACAGCGAAAAACACCGGGCTGCACCTGAATATCGCGCTCAACTACGGCGGACGAGCGGAGCTGACCCGCGCGGCGCGGATGATGGCGCAGGAGGCGGCGCAGGGACGGCTGAATCCGGATGAAATCAGCGAAGAGACGGTCGCACAGCGCCTGTATACCGCCGGTCAGCCGGATGTGGATTTGATGATTCGCACGAGCGGGGAAATGCGCCTGAGCAACTTCCTGCTCTGGCAGTGTGCCTACGCGGAATTTGAGTTCCCGACGGTGCTGTGGCCGGATTTCACGGTCGCGGATTACGACGAAGCGCTTGCTGCGTTCGGCGGCCGTGAGCGGCGGTTCGGCAAACGCCTTTCGTAAATGCTGAACATTTGGCGGAAAAGTGTTCATATTGCATTCATAGGCGTATGCTATCATCAGATTTCAAGGAAGTTCAAGGAAAACATGAGGGGGAAAGAACCATGAGGCAAAAGACGATCGTGGGACTGATTATGGCCGCCGGCGCAGCGCTGATGATTGCGGTGGGCGGCTGGGTCATGGCGCTGATCGTGCTGGTGCTGATTTGCTTCGGCGTGCAGGAAGAGTTTCACGCGCTCGCACAGGCGGGACACCGCCCTGTCGCGTGGCCGACGTGGGTCGGCATGATTGTCTCAATTCCGCTGACGCTGCTTATCGGCACGAAAATGATTCTGCCGGTCATTATGGCCATCTGCCTGATGACGATGATCTGCGTCATTTTCCGCTCCGAACCGAAGCTGGATGACGCCGTGCTGAGTATGCTGCCGATGCTGACGGTTGCCCTGCCCGGCATGAGCGCGATTTCGTTCACGCACATTGCGCCGAAAGCGCTGCAAGTCACCCTGATAACACTCATGATTGGCATTCCCTGCATGGCAGACGCGTTTGCGATGTGGGTCGGCAAGGCGGTCAAGGGGCCGAAACTCTGCCCCACCGTCAGCCCGAACAAGACGATTTCCGGCGCGATTGGCGGCGTAGTCGGCGCGCTGCTCACGTCGATTTTGATTGGCGTTGTGGCATACCTCGTGGCGGGGGATGCGCGTCCGCTGCTGCCAGCGTGGTATGTGTACCTGATTTTGGGCATTCTGGGCGGCGTTGTCGGGGAAATGGGCGATTTGTTCTTTTCGCTGGTCAAGCGCCATTGCGGGATGAAGGACTTCTCGAACCTGTTTCCGGGTCACGGCGGGATGCTCGACCGTCTGGACAGCGTGCTGTTCATGGCGGTGCTGATGCTGTGCTATCGCCTGATGGCGGGCATCTAAGGCTTAACACGCGGGTATAGTATGCAAATGCGCGCAACTGAATCGCGAAAAAGGGTCAAGGGGGGGACTTCGTCCCATTTCCTTTGCCCCTTGCAGGGTTCGGGGCAGCGCCCCAAGTCCGTTACTGATGTAGGAGGGCGAATCGACATGCAAACCATCGCCATTCTGGGGTCTACGGGGTCGATTGGTACACAGGCGCTGGAACTTGTGAGCCTGCATCCGGAGGAGTTCCGCGTCGTCGCGCTGACGGCACGGAGCAGCCGGGAGAAGCTGTTCGAGCAGGTGCGGGAGTTCCGGCCGGAAGTCGCGGGTCTGACCGAACCCATCCCGATGAGCGAAATCCCGGAGGATGTGCGCTTCTGCCGCTGGGTCATGGGCGAAGAGGCACTGCGCGTCGCGGCGGCGGAAGTGCCGGCGGACATGGTGCTCGTCAGCGTGGTCGGCATTGCCGGGCTGCAAAGCGTGATGGACGCGCTGGGGGCGAATCGGCAGGTGCTGCTGGCGAACAAGGAAGCGCTGGTGACGGGCGGCCACTTGGTGATGGACGCGGCGAAGCGCATCGGCAAGCCGATTTTGCCCGTGGACAGCGAACATTCCGCCATTTTCCAGTGCTTGCAGGGTGCAGGGGGCAATCAGCCCGTGCGCCTGCTGCTGACCGCGTCCGGCGGGCCGTTCCGCACATGGACGCGCGAGCAGATGCAGAACGCGACGCGCGCGCAGGCGCTCAAGCACCCGAACTGGTCAATGGGCGCGAAAATCACCATCGACTCGGCGAGCATGTTCAACAAGGCGCTGGAAATTATCGAGGCGCACTGGCTGTTCGACATGCCGCCGGAGAAGATTCAGGTGGTGGTGCATCCGCAGAGCATCGTGCATTCGGCGGTGGAATTTGCGGACGGCGCAGTGCTGGCGCAGCTGGGCGTGCCGGATATGCGCGTGCCGATTGCGTACGCGATGACGTACCCGCGGCGCATCCCGACGGGCAGCAAGCCGCTGGACTTGTTCTCCATCGGCACGCTGACGTTTGAACCCGGCGACCCGGTGCGCTTCCCGGCGCTTCGGCTGGCGGGGGAGTGCCTGAACGCGGGCGGCGCGGCGTGCACGATTTTGAACGGCGCGAACGAGATGGCGGTGGCGGCGTTCCTGCGGGACGAGATTCCGTTTGGGGCAATCAGCCGCATTGTGGAGGGGACGCTGGAAGCGTGCGGAGCGATGCCGGCGGATACGCTGAATGATATTTTCCATGCGGATTTGGAAGCGCGCCGCGTGGCGAAAGAAATTGCTGAAAAGCTCAAGTGAGTTTTCAGCAATTGAAAGAAGATTCGCTTCTGCGATTGGGAATTTTATTTTTATCTTGCTTGTGCGATTGTGGGGCAGGGGTTTCGCTCCTGCGGAGGCGACCAAAGGGCATGAAAACAAACGAAGTTTGCGATCGCCCTTTGGAAACCTTCGGCGCGGTCGCTCCCATGTTTCTTGAACTTTTTTGTTATTTCGGGAAACGTGGATCGTGTGGTTATCCTGTGGATAAACACGCGCATATAGCATGAAAGAGTGCGCAACTCAATCGCGCGAAAGGGTCAAGGGACGAAGTCCCTTGTGGAGTCCAGAGGCAAAGCCTCTGGTGGGGTCAAGGGGCAAAGCCCCTTGCGCCTCCCAATGTCAGAAAGGAAAGCTATGACAGTTGTTTCGGTGCTGGTGGCGCTGCTGCTGCTGGGAATCCTGATTACGGTGCATGAATTTGGGCATTACATCTTCGCGCGCATGACGGGGATAGAGGTCATGGAGTTCGCGATTGGCTTCGGGCCGAAAATCGTCGGGTGGACGGGAAAGTCCGGGACGAAATTCGCGCTGCGGTGCATCCCGCTGGGCGGGTACTGCGCATTCTACGGCGAGGACGACGTGGAGGGCAAAGTCACGAACGACCCGCGTGCGTTCGGCAAGCAGCCGGTTTGGAAGCGGATGCTGTCGGTGCTGATGGGGCCGGGCATGAACTTCCTGCTGCCGCTGGTGGTGCTGGTGCTGTACTTCTGGATTGGCGGCGTGACGGGCACGGAAGCCCTCGTCGCGGACGTGGAGCAGGGCGGCCCAGCGTACACCGCGGGGCTTCAGGCGGGCGATATTATCCTTGACGTCAACGGCACAGCGCCGAATCCTGAAAACGCGTCGCAGTCGCTGACGGAGCTGATTAACGCCTCGCAGGGCGACGCGATGGTGCTTGGCATCCGCCGCGACGGCGAGCGCACCGAAATCACCCTCACCCCGTTCTACGACGCGGAAACCGGGCGCTACCGCATGGGCATCCACGTCAGCGCGGTCGCGTCGGGCGAGATGCTGCCCGTGTCGTTCGGGGAAGCCGTGCGGGACAGCTGGAACGTGTGCGTCAACGCCGCGACAATCATCGGGCAGGCGCTGCGCGATATGGTCACGACGGGCGCGAGGCTGAATGAAGTCGGCGGCCTCGTCGGCACAGTCGCGGCGGTCAGCGAGCAGGTCAGCACCTACGGCTTCGCGGCGTTCATCAACGCGCTGGTCGTCATCTCCATCAACCTGGGCATCATGAACCTGCTGCCGATTCCGGGGCTGGACGGCGCGCGGTTCCTGTTCCTGCTGGTGGAAGCCATCCGCCGCAAGCCGCTGCCGCAGAAGAAGGAAGCCATCGTCAACCTGATTGGCATGGCGCTGCTCTTCGGGTTGATGATTCTGCTGGTATTCAAGGACGTTTGGACCCTGATGGGACACTGAGGTGAATGATATGTACGAAACGAGAATGGTTCGCGTCGGCGACTTGACGCTGGGCGGACACAACCCGGTCTGGGTGCAGTCCATGACGAACACCGACACGCGCGACGCACAGGCGACGCTTGGGCAGATTCGCGCCTTGGCGAAAGCGGGCTGCGACATCGTGCGCGTCAGCGTGTACGACGAGGATTGCGCCCGCGCCGTCCGCACGCTGGTGGACGGCTCGCCCGTGCCGCTGGTGGCGGATATCCATTTCAACCACCGCCTTGCCATTGCCGCGGCGGAAAACGGCATCCACAAGCTGCGCATCAATCCCGGCAATATCGGCGGCGAAGCGCACGTTCGGGAACTGGCGGCGGCGGCAAAGGCGCACCACATCCCGATTCGCATCGGTGTGAACACCGGGTCGATTGAGAAGGATATTCTGGCGAAGTACGGGCAGCCGTGCGCCGAGGGGCTGGTGGAAAGCGCGCTGAATCACGCGCGGATGCTGGAGAAAGTCGGCTTCGAGGACATTGTGCTGTCCATGAAGGCGTCGGACGTGCGCCTGACGATTGCCGCCTACGAGCTGGCGGCGAAGCGCTGCGATTATCCGCTGCACGTCGGCGTGACCGAGGCGGGTCTGCCGGGGCAGGGGACAATCAAGAGCGCAATTGGCATCGGCGCGCTGCTGGCGGAGGGCATCGGCAACACGATTCGCGTCAGCCTGACGGGCGACCCCGTGCCGGAAGCAAAGGCAGCGTGGGACATCCTGCGCGCGCTGAACCTGCGGACGCACGGCGTGCAGCTGGTGTCCTGCCCGACGTGCGGGCGGACGTGCATCGACGTGGCGGGCATTGCCGCGCGCGTGGAGAAGGAGCTTTCGGATATTCAAGTGCCGCTGAAGGTGGCGGTGATGGGCTGCGTGGTGAACGGCCCCGGCGAAGCGCGCGAAGCGGATATTGGCATGGCGGGCGGCAAGCGCGGCGGCGTACTGTTCGTCAAAGGGCAGGAGCCGATGGTGGTCGAGGAGAATCTGGCTGACCGCCTGATTGAGCTGGCACGGAAGATTGCGGCGGAAAAAGCGGGAAAATGACGCTTTCTCGGCGGAAAAGCTGGGAAAAGGGCTTTTCGGCTGATTGGTGACTTGATTTTGATTGTCGCAGGGGTTTCGCCTCTGCGGAGGCGAAACCTTGAATAAGCACGCGAGAGTAGTATGAAGAAGTGTACAACTCAATCGCGCGAAAGGGTCAAGGGAGGAACTCCCTTGCGGAGTCCAGAGGCAGAGCCTCTGGTGGGGTCAAGGGGGAGATGAGATGGGACGAAGTCCCCCCCTTGGCTCGTCGTCGTTATAGGGAAGGAGGAAGCAGCATGAGTTACGATGAATTGCTCGCGCAGGTGTATGCCGCGCTGCCGCAGCTCAAGGGGCAGCTCCATGCGCCGCGCGTGGTGTATGTGCAGTCGCAGGGCAAGGTGTACATCACGTTTGAGTCAAATGTGCTGGTGGAGGAAGCATCGTTCCTGAAGCTGGAAGCGCTTCTGCGGCGCGTTTTCCCGCAAAAGCCGCTGGCGCTGCGCGTCGTGTCGCCGGGACTGAAGGACGATTTTCTGGAGAACATCAGCGCGTATAAGCAGGTGCTGACCGACTTCCTGCGCCGCAATTATCCCGCGTCCGCCAGCTGGATGAGCCAAATCGACTGGCGGTGCGACGGCAAGCGCATCACGTTGACCTTCCCCGACGCGTTCAGCCTGGAATACATGGGGCGGCAGAACGTCGCGGCGCGCCTGTCACAGGCGGTGAAGGACATTTTTTCTGCCGAGGTGATGGTGGAACTGACCGTCGCGGGCGATCAGGAGAAGCGGCTGGCGGAAATCCGCGAAGAGAGATTGCGCGAGCAGACCGTCACCTACACGCCGGAGCAAATCGCCGCGATGACGCAGGGGGATGCCAAGCCCGCGAAGGAACACAAGGAGCGCAAGCCGTCCGCGCCGCGCGAGAAGAAGCCGGAGCAGACCATGCCGGAGCGCGACCCGATGCTGCCCGTGATGACCGACCACGCCATCGGCAAGCCGATTATGGGGCGCGCAATTGCCGATCCGCCGATGGAAATGAAGGAGCTGGCAAGCGACGCGGGGCTGGTCGTCGTGCAGGGCGACATTTTCAAGCTGGAAACGAAGGAACTCAAGGGCGGCGAACTGCTGCTCGTCACCTTCGCCATCACCGACTATACGTCCTCCATCCTCTGCAAGGCGTTCATGCGCTACCGCCGCCTGCCCTTCGGCAAGAAGAAGGACGACGACGCGCCGCCGCCGCCGATTACCGACGAGGAACGTCAGGCGGTGATGGACAAGGTCAACCAAATCAAGGTGGGGCTGAACGTCAAAGTGCGCGGCGAGTGCATGTACGATAACTTCGCGCATGAGCTGTCCATTTCCATCCGCGATATGGTGCCGATGGAGCGCATCAGGCGCGAGGACACGGCGGAGGAAAAGCGCATCGAGCTGCACATGCACACCAACATGTCCACCATGGACGCGCTGACCCCGGCGGGTGACCTCATCAAGCGCGCCATCGAGTGGGGGCATCCCGCCGTCGCGATTACCGACCACGGCGTGGTGCAGGCGTTCCCGGCAGCGTTCAATGCCGTCAAAAAGCAGCCGATTAAGCTGATTCCGGGCTGCGAGGGCTACCTCATCGACGAAACGCAGGTCGTCACCGATGAAGACGACCGCTCGATTGATGATACCATCGTCGTGCTGGACTTTGAATCCACCGGGCTGGACACGCTGAAAGACCGCGTGATTGAAATCGGCGCGGTGAAAATGACCGGCGGCACGCTGGTGGATACGCTGTCGATTCTGGTGAACCCGAAAATTCCCCTGCGGCCGAAAATTACCGAAATCACAGGCATTACGGACATGATGCTGGCGGATAAGGAAACGGCGGAGACCGCTATCCCGAAGCTGATGGATTTCATCGGCGATGCCGCGATTGCCGCCCACAACGCCGCGTTTGACGGCAAGCTGCTCAAAGCGGAGCTGCGCCGGCTGGGGCGCGAGTTCAACGCGCCGATTCTGGATACACTGTCCCTGTCGCGCAAGCTGCTGCCGGAGCTGAAGTCGTTCAAATTGAAGAGCGTCTGCAAGGCGCTGAGCGTGAGCCTGAAAAACGCCCACCGCGCCGTCCACGACGCGACCGCGACGGCGTACTGTCTGGCGAAGATGTTCAAAATCGCCAAGGAAGAGCACGGGTTCACCAAACTCAGCGACCTGAACACGCTCAAAGGCGGCGCCATCGGCGAAAGCTACCACGTCATCCTGCTGGTGAAAAGTCAGGAGGGGCTGGTCAACCTCAACCGACTGGTGTCCATCGGGCATCTGGACTACTTCCGCCGCCGCCCGCATATGCCGCGTTTCATGATTGACCGCTACCGCGAAGGGCTGATTATCGGCAGCGCGTGCGAGGCGGGCGAACTCTACCGCGCGGTGCTGGAAAATGAGCCGTGGGAGAAAATCAAGGAAATCGCGTCGTGGTATGACTATCTGGAAATCCAGCCCGTGGGCAACAACGCGTTTCTGGTGCGCGAGGGGCGCGTGGCGGACGATGAGGCGCTGCGGGACATCAACCGCAAAATCGTCCAGCTGGGCGACGAGCTGGGCAAGCCGGTCGTCGCGACGGGGGATGTGCACTTCCTTGACCCGCACAACGCCATCAACCGCTCCATCATTCAGGCGGGCATGGGCTACGATGATGCCGACATGCAGCCGCCGCTGTATTTCAAGACGACGAACGAGATGCTGGAGGAATTTGCCTACCTTGGCGCGGAAAAGTGCCACGAGGTCGTCATCGACAATCCGCGGAAGATTGCGGATCAGGTGGACAAGCTGCAATTGTTCCCCAAGCACCCCAAGGGCGAGGACACCTTCCAGCCGTTCTGGGAGGACGCGGCGGACAATATTCAGAATATGACGTGGGGCACGGCGAAGGAACTCTACGGCGATGAGCTGCCCGAAATCGTCGTGAACCGGCTGAACAAGGAGTTAAAATCCATCATCGGCTATGGCTTCGCGACGCTGTACAACATTGCCCAGCGGCTGGTCAGCAAGTCCAACGCGGACGGATACCTTGTCGGCAGCCGCGGTTCGGTCGGTTCGAGCCTCGTTGCGCGCATGTGCGGCATCACGGAGGTCAACGCGCTTCCGCCGCATTACCGCTGCACCCATTGCCGCAAGGGCTTTTTCGACGTGGACAAGAGCCAATACAAAGTCGGCGTTGACCTGCCGGATAAGGACTGCCCGATCTGCGGTCAGAAGCTCGTGAAGGACGGCTTCGACATCCCGTTCGAGGTGTTCCTCGGCTTTGAGGGCGACAAGGTGCCGGATATTGACCTGAACTTCTCCGGCGAATATCAAAACCGCGCGTTCCATAACGTCGAGGAGTTGTTCGGGCATGACCACGTTTTCCGCGCGGGTACGATTACGGGTCTGGCGGAAAAAACGGCATATGGCTATGTGTCGAAGTACTTCGAGGAGCGCGGATTGCAAGTCGGCAACACGGAGAAGGAGCGTCTGGCGGCGGGCTGCGAGGGCGTGAAAAAGACGACGGGGCAGCACCCCGGCGGCATGGTTGTCGTGCCGAAGGAGTACGAAATCTACCAGTTCACCGCCGTGCAGCACCCTGCTGACGACCTCAATTCCGACTTTACCACCACCCACTTTGACTTCAACTCCATGCACGACATTCTGGTTAAGCTGGACTGCCTCGGTCACGACGACCCGACGGTTTTGCACATGCTGGAGGAATTGACGGGCATCGGCTACAAGGATGTTCCGCTGGATGATCCGGACGTGCGAAGCCTGTTCTCGTCGCCCAAGGCGCTGGGCGTGACGCCGGAGGATATCGGCTGCCTGACGGGTACGTTCGGCGTGCCGGAATTCGGCACATCGTTCGTGCGCGGGATGCTCGACGAAACGAAGCCGACGACGATGGAGGAGCTGCTGCGCATTTCCGGCCTGTCCCACGGCACGGACGTGTGGCTGGGCAACGCGCAGGAGCTGATTGCAAACGGTACGGCGAAATTGAGCGAGTGCGTCTGCTGCCGTGACGACATCATGAACTACCTGATTGACAAGGGCGTTGCGCCGAAGATGGCGTTCACGACGATGGAGAGCGTCCGTAAAGGGCGCGGTCTGAAGCCTGAAATGGAACAGGCGATGATTGAGCAGCACGTTCCGCAGTGGTTCATGGATTCGTGCAAGAAAATCAAGTACATGTTCCCCAAGGGGCACGCCGTGGCGTATGTGACGATGGCGCTGCGCGTGGCGTGGTATAAGGTGCACCGTCCGCTGGCATATTATTGTGCGTACTTCACCGTGCGCGGCGACGGCTTCGACGCGATGACGATGCTGATTGACCCCGCGACGATTCGCGAGAAAATCAAGCAGATTAAGGCTGACCCGAAGGCGTCCGCGAAGGACAAGGAAGCCGTGACGAGCCTTGAACTGGTGCTGGAGATGAACATGCGCGGCTTCAAGTTCCTGCCGTGCGACCTGTACAAGAGCGACCTGAAGAAATTCAAGATGGAGGGCGAAACGGGGCTGCGGTGTCCGTTCACGTCCTTGGGCGGACTGGGCGAATCGGCTGCCATCAACATCGTGCGTGAGCGCGAGCGCGGCCCGTTCATGTCGGTGGAGGACTTGAAGGAGCGCACGCGCATTTCCAGCGCGGTCATTGAGCTGCTGCGGACGCACGGTTCGCTGGAGGGTTTGAGCGAAACCAGTCAGGTGTGCATGTTCTGAGGAGGGCATGGCGATTGCCCTCAGGCTGCCTTCGCTTTTGTGACTTTTATGTTTCTTGATTTGGATTGTTACAGGGGGATGCGCCTGCGGGCGCACCAAAGGGCTTTCCGATCGCCCTTTGGAAACCTTCGGTGCCGCTACTTTTGGGGTTACTTGCGGTTGGTTTATGCCAAGACTTGAAGAACCAAAAGTACACTAACTAAAAAGCTGCAATAACAACCAATAAACTTAGATGGGGATGCGAAGGGGTCAAGGGGGCGATCGCAGACTTCGTCTGTTTTC
>ULVE01034272.1_pt1 | contig 21608 bp, 19 predicted proteins | sample 1959161 | NCBI WGS metagenome assembly ULVE01 (sample SAMEA4835778, study PRJEB28245) | human gut metagenome | biome: gut microbiome; material: fecal sample | place: Denmark | collected 2008
TCTATGATTCTCAGATCATCCATGTTGTTCACCTCCCTTGTTTGACCTAAAAGCGCTTTCACTCATTAAGTACGTTTTTTTCGGCGTTTGTCTTAAAAAAGTAGCTAACTTTTTTAAAATTATATCATAAAGAATAAAGTTTTTCCACTATACGCAAAAATGACGGCAGAGAGAAGAATCTCCCTGCCGCCGTCCTTCGGTTAGTTGTAAATTATATCGTGATTTACGATTTCTGTGGCTCTGCTGCTGATGTTATTCATCCGAGCGACCCACTCCATTTGATTGTCTGCTTTGAGTTTTTCGGTTACGCCCTCACGCTCTGCCATCCGTTTTACGAGCCGAAAAAACATATCCTCTGCCTGCTTGTTTACGTCGGCAAGGTGTCTGTTCAGTTCGCATTTTGTTAGCAAGGGCGTATAAAAACATTTGCTGTGCGCCTTGATATACTGCAACAATTTCGTTTCTTTCTTTTGTACTTAAATATATATGATATTTTTCTCCTTTTATACTATTCACCTCGCTGTTTTTATCTGATTTGATGATACATTAAAGAGGGAATTCTATCAAATATGCAAAAAAGGCTTCTGCTCAAAACAGGGCAGAAGCCTTAAAAATTATGCGATTTTTAGGTTTAGTTGTAAGCCAAGTGTTACTATTTCATCTGTTGCAAAAACGGTTACTCGAAAAGTGCCGAGTCCCGAAACCCGCATAAATACTGGTTTTTTCGGCACATCTAAACCAAGGGGAACTATTCCCACTCGACGAAGACTAAACAATTTCGCTTATGTATTTTTGCTTTTTGTTTGTCTCACTATTTTGATTTTACGATTTATCTGTATTATCCTGTGCTAAAACGCCCTTGTTATCATTTTGTTATCGAGGTTGATAACAAGAATAATTTCACCGTGGATAATATGGAAGTGATACGCTGATATTATAGCATATATTTGTTCTTGTTGCAACAGCATTTTTTAATTTCACGCACAGTTTTCAAAATTTTGTGCGTGATTTTTATTGCAACAATTCTTTTTTTGTGTTATAATAAATCCAGACACACATACAATATTCGTGTGCTCAAATTTTACAACGGAAGAAGGTGAATGAGTGGACATTCAAAAGCAAGTAAAAGAAGTTATCATCAATAACGGCGGAATTGCGAAATCTGCCGATTTTGTCGCTGCCGGAATCAGGGCGGCAGATGTTGTAAATCTCTGCAACGCCGGAATACTTTCCCGTGTGCGACACGGTTATTATGAGATTACGGAAAAGAGTGAGGTTTCCGAGGAACAGCTTCTTGCAACCCTCGTTCCGAAAGGAATCGTTTGCGTTGAATCGGCTCTTTTTCATTACGGCTACAGCGATTTTGCTCCACGCAAGTGGTCGATAGCAGTCCCTCGTTCTATGTCAAGGACAAAACTTAATGTGGATGTTCTCGCTCTGCAACCTTACTATGTGCAAGCAGAACTGTACGATTTGGGTAAAACCATAGGTAATTTTAATGGTGTTGTCCTTCCCGTATATGACCGAGAGCGTACAATTTGCGACTGTTTTAAATACCGTGCAAAACTTGACAATGAGATTTTTAATAAAGCGCTCAATGCTTATGCAAATGATACAGAGAAAAACCTGAGTAACCTTTCTGCATACGCAAAAAAACTGCGTGTATATAAAAAAGTTACCGAACTGATGGAGGTATTGCTAAATGGCTGATGTAGCGGCATCCGTGCTTGCACGACTAAAAAATAGGGCTCAGATAAGCGGCAGAAGCTATCAGCTTTGTCTGCAGCTCTTTTGCCAAGAGGAATTCCTGCGCCGTTTGGAGAAATCCAAATATGCAGAAAACCTTGTGCTGAAAGGCGGCTTGTTTATCTATTCCCTTACCGACTTTGACAGCCGAGTAACGGTTGATGTTGATTTTTTGCTCAGACAAATGCCAAATACGCCTGAGCAGTTAAAAACCGTGTTGGAGGAAATTATTGCTACGCCCACCGGTAATGACTTTATCTCTTTTGAGATTAAAGATGTTGCGCCTATCGCTGTTGCAAAGAAATATGCCGGTATCGGCGCATCGCTTGTTGCACATATCAAGAATACAAGAACGCCTTTCAGTATTGATTTCGGCGTTGGCGATGTAATTGTCCCAAAGCAGGAAAAGCGAAAAATTCCTACACAGCTTGACGATTTCGATTCTCCGACGGTAAATACATATTCGCTGGAAACGACAATTGCCGAAAAGCTCGATGCAATTCTCGATTTAATGGAATTTTCAAGTCGAATGAAAGATTATTATGATATTTATTATCTTGCCAATAAGTTCGATTTTGACGGTGCAACGCTGACAAAAGCACTTAAAAAGACTTTTGAAAATCGTGGACACGCCTTTACGGTTGAACAGTTTGAACAGGTTATGAACTTTGCGGACGATTCTGCTATGCAGAAAAAGTGGAAAGCCTTTGTTCGTAAAATTAATACAAAAACGGATGATTACAGCAACGTGCTGAAAACAATAAAAGTGTTTTTAACAAAACCGTTTATAGCAGCGGTCAAAAGCAAAGCATTTACTGAAAAATGGTCTGCCGCCAATGGCGAGTGGATGTAGTTTAGGAGGAAATATTATGAATTTCTACAATGAGGTTTTAAATGTATTAAAAAGTGATGAGCGTTTCTTTTCTGATGACGGGCAATTGCTCCGCAATGCTGTTTACGAAGCCGCAATGCAGATGGATGCAAAACTTATAAAAGCACTCTATGCTAACGAAGAAACAAGAAAACAATTCTTTACGGATGTAGACGGCATCGCTGTTTTTGATAAAGTCGGTTTCGGCTGGGTAATCAATAACCGTGAATTTTTGCCGGATAGTTATACCCGTTATAAAAACAAAATAGGGCTTGTAAACAACAAAGGTGAGTACATTTCTGCATCTAACGATGTAGAGCTTGTTTTTCCCTACAAAGATTGTGTGTTAGAGGGCGGTCAGACAAAGGAAGACCAAAAACGCAGTGAGATTTTTTATAACGAAACACTTGCTCCGGACGAAGTGGACAGACTGCTCGATCCAAAGGTATTGACAAATTCAAAAAGATATACTGTGGACGGCGTGCAAAGTATTACCAATATTTCGGAAAACGATAACTTGATTATCAAGGGGAATAATTTACTTGCGATTTCATCACTGCTCAAAGCGTATGAAGGAAAAATCAAATTGATTTATATTGACCCACCGTATGACACTGGAAGTGATTCGTTTGGATATAACGACAGATTCAATCGTAGTTCTTGGCTTGCTTTTATGAAAAACCGTTTGGAGATTGCAAAACAATTACTATCAGATGATGGTGCAATTTATGTTCAACTTGATTATCATCAAGTTCATTATGCAAAGGTACTTATGGATGAAGTTTTTGGCGAAGATAATTTCCAAAGAGAAATAATTTGGCGCATTGGTTGGCTCTCAGGCTATAAAACGAAAGACAACAACTGGATTCGTAATCACGATACAATTTTATTTTACTCAAAAAATAATGCTATCCTTGATTTCAAAAAATATTATATTCCAAAATCAGATTTTAAAACTATTGCTAATTCAAATGCAGAGCGTTACCCAATTGAGGATGTTTGGAATGGCAACGAATATGACGATTTGAACAGCATTGCTATTGTTTCTTTTTCTGGAGAAACTGTATCTAAAATGTTAAATCCTGAAGATGAAGTAAAGGGACAAAAATCCGAAAAATTAATTGAAAGAATAATAAAGGCTCATACCAATGAGGGAGATATTGTATTAGATTTCTTTGGCGGAACAGGTACTACAGCGGCTGTTGCACATAAATTACATAGACAATATATTGTATGCGAACAGTTAGATAAGCATATTGACATTATGCTCAGAAGATTAGACAAAGTAATTGACGGTGAACAAAGCGGCGTATCAAAACGTAATAATTGGCAAGGTGGGGGCTCTTTCGTATATTGCGAACTTGCAAAATTAAATCAGAATTATGTTGACGTCATTGAGAAAGCAACGACGAATGAAGAATTGACAAAGCTTTATGGCGAAATACTTGAAACGGGCTTTATCAGTTACAAAGTCAATCCGAAGGATATTGATTTAAATTCAGACGAATATATCAAATTATCAATCGGTGACAAGAAAAGATTGCTTATGGAACTTCTGGATAAAAATCAGCTTTATGTAAATTACTGCGACATAGACGATGAAACATTTAAAATTTCAGAAGAAGATAAAGCGTTTACAAGAAGCTTTTACGGGGAGGTATAAGCAATGCCGTTCCTTTATGAGAAAATAGATACATTGCGTGAAGTCGGCGTTTTAAAAGAGCTTCCGCAATATATACCGGATAATTTGAACCCGAATTTTGAACTGCGCCCTTATCAGACAGCGGCTTTTGAAAATTTTATTACATATTTTGAAAATGATAAGCTTTGCCAAAAACCGACACAAACGCTTTTTCATATGGCAACAGGCTCGGGCAAAACACTTATTATGGCAGGGCTTATGCTGTATCTTTATAAGCATGGCTATCGCAATTTTCTGTTCTTTGTAAATCTATCGAACATTGTTCAAAAGACAAAGGAAAATTTTCTAAATAGCGTATCAAGTAAATTTCTTTTTGCAGATGAAATAACTATTGACGGCGAAAAGATAAAGATTAAGGAAGTATCCAACTTCCAGTATAGTGATGATACTGCTATCAATATCTGCTTCACTACCACCCAGGGGCTTCATTCGGATATGTGGAGTGTCAAAGAAAATTCTTTGTCTGTTGACGATTTTACAAACCGGAAAGTGGTACTTATTTCTGATGAAGCGCATCACTTAAACGCTGATACAAAAAAGATGAGCAAGGACGAAGAAGAAAACTATAAAAGCTGGGAATACACTGTTCATCGCATTTTCGGTGCTAACCGTGATAATGTTCTGCTTGAATTTACGGCGACCTGCGATATTAAAAACCCGTTAATAAAAGCAGAATACGAGAATAAAATCGTCTTTGATTATCCTCTTTACAAATTTCGTGCGGACAGATATTCAAAAGAAATAAAGACTCTGCGTTCAGACTTAGATGTCGAAGACCGTGCTTTACAGGCTTTAATATTAAGTCAGTATCGCTATAAAGTGTTTCAGGATTACCGTCAAAACATAAAGCCGGTAGTATTTTTTCAGTCAAGATTGGTAAAAGAAAATGCTGCAAACATGGCGAAAATTATCGATATGGTGAAGTCTTTAACCAGTGAGCGTATAAAGAATCTTTTTGAACAATCAACGAGTGAAACGCTTGCAGAGGCACAAAAATACTTTATTAAAAACGGTATTTCCTATGATGAACTGGCAAGTGAATTGAAAGATGATTTTTCGGAAGAACATTGCATTTCAGCAAATGACAATCAAGATGTTGAAAATAAGCAAATAATGCTTAACTCATTAGAGGATAAGACAAATCCGTACCGTGCTGTTTTTGCAGTGGACAAGTTAAATGAGGGTTGGGATGTACTTAACCTTTTTGATATTGTGCGCCTTTATGAAACCCGAGACGGAAAGAACGGTATTCCCGGAAAGACGACAATGAAAGAAGCCCAGCTTATCGGTCGCGGTGCTCGTTATTGTCCTTTCAAAATTACAGAAGAACAGGAAAAATATCAGCGCAAATACGACAATGATATTGATAACCCTCTCCGTATATGTGAAGAATTGTATTACCATTGTTGGAATGAGCCCCGTTATATCAGCGAGTTACATACTGCTTTGCGTGAAATCGGTATTGAACTTGATAAGACAGTTACGAGAAATTATGTATTAAAAGAAGAATTTAAAGAGGATGATATTTACAAGAGCGGATATGTTTTTGTAAACGAACGCCTTTTGAAAAGTCGTAATGAAGTAGTGGGCCTGTTGCCATCTGTCCGTGATAAGATATTCAATATTTCTATCGCTACGGGACGTTCAGGTGAGGATGTTATTATGGAGGATAATTCGTCACAAGACAGCAACCCAAATACATATACATACAGAACCACAATAGGTGATATTGCGGACATAAATTACGCAATCGTCTATAAGGCGTTATGTAAATACAGCGTTTTCAAATTTAATGTGTTAAAATCGTATTTTCCAAACTTAAAATCCACAAAGGAATTTGTTTATGACAAAAACTATTTAGGATATATACGACTTCACATTACATCAAAATATGAGACGCCGAGTACCGATATCTTATATTCTGCGTGCGTAAAAGCTCTTGGGAAGATTGCTGAGAGTATTTCCGGCATTGAAGAAACATATGAGGGTAGCAGTGAATTTACGGCACAGTACATTCACGACATTTTCAAGAACAAGCGTTGCAATTATATAGACCCGCACGATGGCGGACTCGGTATATCCCAAAACGACAACAGCGTTCCTATTGCTTGGAAAATGGATCTTTCAAAAGAGGACTGGTTTGTTTTCGAGGATAATTACGGTACAAGTGAGGAAAAAGCATTTGTCGCTTACTTTAAAGAGTATGTGAAAGAATTAAAAGATAAATACGATAAAGTATATCTTGTTCGTAACGAGCGCCAACTTGCCATATATTCTTTTGATGGCGGTGAGCGCTTTGAGCCGGACTATCTTTTGTTCCTGCATTTGCAGAAGCAAGATGGTTATGAACAATTGCAAATATTCATTGAACCGAAAGGAACACATCTTGTAGAAAAAGATAGTTGGAAAGAGGATTTCCTTTTACAACTTGAATCAAAAGCAATACCTGTTACTAAATTTGCTGATGACAACAAATACAAGATTTGGGGATTCCATTTCTTTAACAGAGATGTGCGTAGTGCTGAGTTTACGGATGATATGGCAAAACTGTGAGGAACAATATGATAGAAATTTTTAAAACAGCTCTTCCCCTTGCTGAAATAGCAATAATAAAAAGAGATTTTGATTTGTTGCGAAAACTGCTGCCAAGCCTCACTTCGGATGCTCAAACGCAAATGGTTCCATATTCCGCTCTATTTTGTTACGAAGCAATGGTATACCTCAAAAAATATGATCCATCTATTTGTGTGGAACAAACAAGTAAGTATTCCATAAAGGATATACGACAGAAAGCGAAATTCTTCGATTTGAGTATCAACAAACTTATCCAAAGCGTAGATAATGTTGATGCTATGCAAAACGAATATTTCATAAATCTGATGAAGTATCCACAACTTGGATATTGGAATTTGCACACTAATCTTGGAATCTATTATAATAGTGATAAACATATAGTAGGAAATACACATTATGCTTATTACATATTTCAAGATGAAAAATCCATTAGCAAATCTCAAACTGAATTGCATGATTTAGAATTGGAAGGAAAAGAACTTCAAGCATTTGGATATGATATGGGAGTCATAATCGGCAGCATTTCTTCTACTTTGAGTGAAACCAGTGATTTTATGGAGTCAGATGTATTACCGAAAGGGAATGCGTATTTGAGCCAGGACTTTAATACAAATAGATGTACTACCATTGGAAATGAAAAATACAAATCTGTGCGTTTGTTTTTGCTACACATATTGTCAAGTATAGGATTTATTATTTATTGTCTGAAAAACAAAGTAATCCGAGATACTGGATTATTGCTGCGACTTGAATACATTACTTATCATTATGCGTTGAAAAGAATTGATGGAATCTTAAGATATTGCAAAATGAACCCTCACGAGATTTCAGACTCTAATCTTATTCAAATGTTGGAAAGCATTGACTGTACAAATTCAAACAATTTAAGAAAAACGGATTTTAGAAACTGTATGATGCATTTTGAGTTAAAAGACAAAGATGGAAATTCTCTCATTTCAGAAGAGAAATTCGACCTTGCCATTCCTTTTTGCGGTCTTGTAGAAACTCAATTTGGTCTTTTCTATTCTGAATACCAAACATTACTTGAAGCAGAGTTGAATTCTTTATATATCGCTATAAATATGTATTTAGGGTTTGAGTTACTATTGAAAGTTTAAAACACTAAAGGCAGAAGGTTGTATTGACCCTCTGCCTTTTCTTTCATTTAGGAATATTACATTTTTCAATTCATGTGATGCTTATGAGTAAATCAGTTCCTCGTTAATGATTTCCATTGCTCTGCTACGAATGTTATTCATCCGACCAACCCACGCCATTTGATTGTCCGCTTTTAGTTGTTCGGTTAAATATTCTTTCTCGGCAAGTTTTTTTACAAGCCGAGAAAACATTTCTTCCGCCTGTCGGTCAATATCAGCCAGATAACTGTTTAACTTGCCGCTTGTCAGCAGGTTGGTATAAAACGCCTTTCTGTGCTGCTTGATATATCGTAAGTGTCGCTGTCCCCATACGCCGATTGGTTGCTTTTCTTCAGCGGGTAATTTGAGGTCGGGCAGATAATAATCTCCCTGCAAGGTGTAACTGATGCCCGTTTTTTCGTCTGTGAAATGCTGTTTCATAATGAGTTCCTACCTTTCAATATTGTTATTTTTTGAGCGTTTCCCACGCTCTTGGGTGTGTGTGTTTGATGCAGAAATCGGCTCATATTCAATGCTCTTTTCCTGCTTTTTGAAGCGCTTGAGGATACCGTCGATAAATTCTTTAACGGCTTTTGGCGCCGCTTTTAACGCTTCAAGATACGGTTTACATTTTTCTGTCAGTTCCGTCAGCGCTTGCCGCAACTGTGATACTTCCGATTGGAGCGACCATATCCGGCTGGATAACTGTCGGTTTTCATCTCGCAACTTTCGTACATCGGACTCTGCCGCATAACTTCGCTTTGCAAGGGCGGTCAGCTTTTTATATTCCTCTGCTGATACGGTGTACTTGCCCGTAATGGATTTTTTACCCGAACTATCAATCTCGGAAAAGGTCATAAACGAATCGTGGTTGTTGTCATACCGCACCTGCTCTTCGGCAATCCTTTCGGAAAGTTCTGCTAATTTCTTTTGCTCCTGCTTGATTTTATATTCAAGCGAGGTCAAATTTTCGGCGGTACTGCCACGCTCCCCACGAACAAAACCCGCATAGCCTGAGCTTTGCATATGCTCAAAAAACTTATCCTGCAGCACACTGTAAGAAGCGTGATAAATTTGTTTACTCTTGCTGTTGAGGATAGGGTTTCCGTTTTCGTCGACCGCTTTTTCAGAACGCCATTTCTTTGAGTGGCTGACTTGATGAATGACCTCTTTTACCTTTCCAACCAGCTCAGGATCTTTACAGCGTTTCGTCCAGCGTACCTCTTTGTCCACCACCGGCAATGCCATAATGTGCAGATGATAGTGGTAAATCGGCCTGCCGTATTTCTCGGTCATAGCAACATTCAATTCATCTGCGTGCATCACTGCAGAGATTATATTGTCCTTGCCGTATATTTTTTCGGCAAAGTGGAACGCTTCATTATAGAATCGGCAAGCATATTCGTAGCCGCCGTTTTGCTCAAAATAATCAGTGTTTACATCCATAATCATTTCGTCAAAGACGGTGGCATCGGGTTTTAATCCTTTCAGCGAAACCGTCCCTGCGGCGATCAACTCGTTAAGATATTCATTATAGGTCAGCTTGCCGCAACCCTTAAAATTGATGTTCATCGGAGTGCGGGATAGGTCAACATTCATATTTTCATAGCTTTCGTTTTTGCGTTCAATGTGTCGCTCAAATTTACCGACCGTCGCTCTTGTACGGGTTTCGACACGGGCAACACAAAAGTTTTCTTTCGCCATCCATTCTCACTTCCTTTCTGTTGCGAACTTACGGGAGCCGCGGTTACACAACTTTTTCAAAGTGTGTAACCCACTATGACACTTTCAGCACTTCGGCTGTAAAGATGTCGTGGGCTCTCCGAGGGGTACAAGTCGCCAGTGGCGACCTCTGCCGACATCAGTCGGCAGAAGTACCGACCAAACCGGCAGACGAGACGGAGCGGCTTTTTGAAAGACCACCTGCACCCAGCCAATATTTGATATAATTCGATGAGTATACCCATTCCGTTTTTCAAAGCCATTGAAATTTGCGGAGTTTTCGGTTATAATATTTACAGTACATTTTTGAGAAGGCTGTTCCTTATCTGCGCCAACAGATATTTTCGGAGCAGTCTTTTCTGTTTTATAAGCCATTCTTTCGCTCCTTCATTCCGTATAGTGTGATGTTAATTTGGTCAATACGGTCGAGTAAATCATCGTGAACGGCGGCACCTGCTTCGATACGTTTTAGTTCATCGAGGACGGCGGAAAGTTCGTTGCGGAGCGCCTTATACACTCTCGGATTGCCTACCACCGTAATTTGCTGCTGCATGGCACGGGCGCAAAGATAATCCTGCTTTGTGAGTCCCGATAGTCTAACGTTGCTATCCAAAATATCCGCTTCCTGTGGCGACATTCTAAAAGCTATTGTTTTGCTTCTCCAACGGTTGTGACGGTCAAGATTTTTAGCGGACATTTTCAATATCCATCCTTTCATATTCAAGTTTCTTTGCCATTTCCGTCTGCTTTGACGGGAATAGGTGTGCATAGCGGTAAGTGATTTCAATGCTTTCGTGACCTACTCGGTCAGCGATTGCAACCGCAGAAAATCCCATATCAATGAGCAGGGAGATATGACTGTGTCGCAAGTCGTGAATGCGGATACGCTTCACACCTGCGGCTCTTGAACCACGATCCATTTCCCGGTGCAGATAGTTCTTTGAGATGGGGAATATACGATCTTTCTTTTTGTAGCCGTAAAGCATACCGATATAATCCTGCATTTCCTCGCAGAGAAACTGCGGCATTTTAATTGTGCGGTTGCTTTTCTTTGTTTTCGGTGTGGTAATAATATCCTCACCGTGTAATCGCTGATAAGACTTGCTGATTGTAACAGTACCTTTTTCAAAGTCGAAGTCCCCTGCAGTCAGAGCAAGCAATTCGCCCTCTCGTATGCCGCACCAGTAAAGCATTTCAAATGCGTAGTAGGATACAGGTTTGTCCATCATTTCATCGGCAAACTTTTTATATTCTTCTTTCGTCCAAAACTTCATTTCCTTTCGTTCCTCTGTGCCCATATTACCGGCTTTTGCGGCAGGATTGGAGCGAAGATCATAGTGTCTTACAGCGTGGTTAAAAATGGCGCTGAGCTGATTGTGGACGGTTTTGAGATAGGTTTGTGAATACGGTTTCTTCTTTTCATCACGAAAAGCAAGCAGTTCGTTCTGCCAAGCGATTACATCTTTTGTGGTGATCTCGTTGACATTTTTCTTTTCAAAATAGGGTAAAATCTTAGTTTCAATGATATGCTTTTTTGTCAGCCAAGTGTTTTCCTTTAAGCGGGGTTTCATATCCTTGATATAAAGCTCCACAAAAGCGGCGAAGTTCATATCCATATCAGCAGCACTCTGCTGTTGGAATACTCGTTCCCACTCCTGCGCTTCACGTTTGGTTTCAAAGCCACGCTTGCATTTTTGTTTGCGTTCGCCTTTCCAATCCAAGTATCGGGTAAGCACATACCAAGTGCCGTTATCTTCATTCTTATAAACAGGCATTCTTATTCTCCTTTCCGGCTTCGTACAGCCTTTCGTTAAAGTATCCTCGATTGATTCTTCCTGAGATGGTTATAAAACCTTTGCGCTTTAATTCCTCATTCAGTTCCCGTATTACCTTGTAGGCATAAGATGTTGAAACGTCGAGAATTTCAGCGACTTCTTCTACTCGCAAAAACTGTTGTCCCATAGTTTTTTCTCCTTTCTAAATTAGTTTGTTGGTGTGCCGTTCTTCCCAAGTGCCGTTCCTGCCCCTATTTTGTCAGCGGCGTTGTTTTGCTCGCTCCGTCGCCCCTCGGAGGTCTTGGCAAAAACATATCCCACTTGGACGGTCATTCAGTTGTTTTGAAAATTTCCCTATATAACGTCATAATTCGGGAAATTTATGCATAGTTACGAGGAAAATTCTCTATACTAAGCCTATATGCTTAGTAAGCATCATCATTATACTAAGCATTTTTGCTTTTGTCAAGTGGTTTGCAAGAAAATACTAAACTTTTTTGTTTTGATTTCTCTTGACAGCACTAAGCATTTATGCTATACTGTGTACGAACACTTGAAAAGAGGTGCTTTTATGGCTATTAGCGAAAGAATTCACTTTTTCCGCAATCTGCGTGGAATGACACAAAAATATCTCGGTTTACAGCTCGGTTTTCCCGATAAATCTGCTGATGTTCGTATGGCACAGTATGAAACCGGCTCCCGCACTCCAAAGGCGGATATTACCGCAGCGTTGGCACAGGTTTTGGATGTTGCACCCGAAGCATTGAACGTGCCCGATATTGACAGTTACATAGGTTTGGCTCACACCTTCTTTGCACTTGAAGATATTTACGGCATTACCGTCAGTGAAGCCGATGGAGAACTCTGCCTTAAAGTTAATGCCGACAAAGGCAAGGATGCCGCAGAAATTATCCGTATGCTTGCCGCTTGGAATGAGCAGAAAGCCAAACTTGATGCAGGCGAGATCGACAAGGAAACCTATGACCAATGGCGCTATCACTATCCTAAATTCGATATAACAGGCGGATGGGTAGAAGTTCCTTCCCAAGAACTCAGCGATGCAATGATCGAAGCATTCAAAGACCGTTTGAAACCGGACTAAGAAAAAAGACGACAAAAAGCCCTTAACTGCGGTAATCCACAGTTAAGGGCTTTTAATCGTCTAATACAGATTTAATTGTTGACAACAACCACTTGGTAATTATTCTGATAACCTACAAGCCACTTGGGGTATAGAATAATGGTCGCTCTAAGGATTGTTATCAAATCGTTATCAAAAGGGGTGGGTGAAGTCCGAAAACCCTTGATATTATTGGGTTTTTAGGCTTTCGGGGATTATTCCCACTCAATCGTTCCGATCGGCTTGGGGGTGAGGTCCATTACGACACGGTTGATGCCTTCGACCTCGTGGGTGATGCGGTCGGTGATATGATGCAGGAGGGGATAGGGTATCTCCTCTATTGTGGCGGTCATGGCGTCGGTGGTGTTTACCGCGCGGATGATTGCCGGCCAGCCCTCATAGCGCTTGCCGTCGCGCACGCCGACGCTCTTGAGGTCGGGCACGGCGATGAAATACTGCCAGACCTTGCCTGCGAGCCCGTTCTTGTCGAACTCCTCTCTGAGTATGGCGTCCGCCTCTCTCAGGGCATTCAGACGGTCTCTCGTTATCGCGCCGAGGCAGCGCACGCCGAGTCCGGGTCCCGGGAACGGCTGACGGTAGACCATGCTGTGCGGCAGGCCGAGCGCCTCGCCGACAACGCGGACTTCGTCCTTGTAGAGCAGCTTTACGGGCTCGACAAGCTCCATCTTCATGTCCTCCGGCAGACCGCCGACGTTGTGGTGAGCCTTTACGCCGTGAGATTCGAGGATGTCGGGATATATCGTTCCCTGCGCGAGGAACTCGATGCCCTCAAGCTTCGACGCCTCTTCGTCAAAGACTTTGATGAACTCGCTGCCGATTATCTTTCTCTTCTTCTCGGGGTCGCTGACTCCGGCAAGGAGATCAAGGAAGCGGTCGGCAGCGTCTATATAGACAAGGTTCGCGTCCATTTGGTTTCTGAAAACCTCGATGACCTGCTCGCTCTCTCCCTTGCGCATAAGTCCGTGGTTGACGTGGACGCAGACCAACTGCTTGCCTATCGCGCGGATAAGCAGCGCCGCGACTACGGACGAGTCGACGCCGCCGGACAGCGCTAAAAGAACTTTTTTGTTGCCTACCTGCTCGCGCACGGCAGCGACCTGCTCTTCGATGAACTTGTTCGCAAGCTCGGGGGTAGTGATGCGTTCCATGGATTCGGGACGTACATTACTGCTCATAGTTTGTTCTCCTTGTGAATTTTATTCCCATTCCACCGTTGCCGGGGGCTTTGTTGTAATATCATAGACTACGCGGTTGACTCCCTTGACCTCGTTGGTGATTCGGTTCGAGACCTTTGCAAGCACCTCGAACGGGATTCGCGCCCAGTCCGCCGTCATAAAGTCGTCGGTAGTCACCGCACGAAGCGCGATGAGGCTGTCGTAAGTTCTCGCGTCGCCCATGACGCCGACGCTGTGGACGTTGGTGAGCACCGCGAAATACTGGTTGATGTCGCGGTCGATGCCGGCGAGCTTGATCTCCTCGCGGAAGATGGCGTCCGCATCCTTGAGGATGCTTAACTTTTCCTCCGTTATGTCGCCGAGGATACGCACGGCAAGTCCGGGGCCGGGGAACGGCTGACGCCACACAAGGTCCTCAGGTATTCCGAGCTCGAGTCCTACCTTGCGCACCTCGTCCTTGAACAGGTCGCGCAGAGGCTCTATGAGCTCGTCAAAATCGATGTGGTCGGGCAGTCCGCCGACATTGTGGTGGCTCTTGATGACCGCCGCGTCGCCCGCTCCGCTCTCGATAACATCGGGATATATTGTTCCCTGAACGAAGAAATTCATCCTGCCGAGCTTCTTGCTCTCGTCCTCGAAAACGCGGATAAACTCCTCGCCTATAATCTTTCTTTTCTTCTCGGGCTCGCTTACGCCCGCAAGCTTATTAAGAAAACGCTCCTGTGCGTTGACTCTGACGAGCTTCATGTCAAAACGCTCGCGGAATATATGCTCAACCTCGTCGCCCTCGTTCTTTCTGAGCAGACCGTGGTCGACGAAGACGCAGGTCAGCTGCTTGCCGACCGCCCTGTGCAGCAGCACTGCCGCAACGGAGCTGTCCACTCCGCCGGACATGGCGCAGAGCACCGTCTTGTCGCCTATCTTCTCGCGCAGGCTCTTTACCTGCTCGTCGACGAAGCTCGACATGACCCAATCGCCCTTGCAGGAGCAGATATCAAAGAGAAAAGTTTTGAATATCTTCTCGCCGTACTGCGTGTGCATGACCTCGGGATGGAACTGAACGGCGTAGATTTTCTTTTCGTCGTTTTCCATCGCGGCGCACGGGCAGTCGCGCGTGACGGCTGTCACCCTATAGCCCTCGGGCAGAGCGCTTATATAGTCGGTATGGCTCATCCAGCAGACGCTCGTATCCTCGGGGATGTTCCCGAGCAGACGGCTGTCCTTGCTGCGGGTCATGGCTATCTTGCCGTATTCGCTCTTCGAGCCGCTCGTCTTAACCGTGCCGCCCGCCATATATGCTATGAGCTGAGCGCCGTAGCAGATGCCGAGCACGGGGATACCCGCGTCGAGTATCTCGGGCGAAAAGTGTGGCGAAGCGGAGTCATAGACGCTGTTCGGTCCGCCTGTAAATATTATTCCGACATAGCCCGCCGACTTTATCTCCTCGACGGTTATGCGGCTGTACGGTTTTATCTCGGCATAGACATTGTGCTCACGCACACGGCGCGCGATGAGCTGATTGTACTGGCCGCCGAAATCGAGCACAAGCACTTTTTCATGGTCGTCCTGCATTATATCACCCTTTTTATCTGACTATTATTTCTTCTCTTCTCGGTCCGTTGGAGACGAACTTAATCGGCACGCCTATCTCCTTCTCGATGAAGAGAACATAGTCGCGGGCCTCCTTGGGAAGCTTGTCAAAATCTCTTATGCCGCGGATATCGCACTTGAATCCGGGCAGTGTGGCATAGACGGGCTTTGCCTTTTTAAGCAGCGGGGTGACGGGGAAATCCTTTGTAACCTCGCCGTCTATCTCATAGCCGACGCAGAGCTTTATCTCGTCGAGATAGGACAGGCAGTCGAGAGCTGTGAGCGCTACTGCGGTTGCGCCCTGAGCCTCGCAGCCGTAGCGGGTAGCGACGCAGTCAAACCAGCCCATGCGGCGCGGTCTGCCGGTCGTCGCTCCGTATTCTCCGGCGTCGCCGCCGTGGTTTCTCATCTTGTCCGCCTCTTCGCCGAAAATCTCGCTGACGAACTCTCCCGCTCCCACGGCGCTCGAATACGCCTTGGTGACGGTTATTATCTCTTTTATCTCATAGGGCGCGATGCCTGCGCCGACAGCGCCGAAGCCCGCGAGGGTAGACGACGATGTGACCATGGGATAGATGCCGAAATCGGGATCCTTCAGAGAGCCTAACTGACCCTCGAGCAGGATGTTCTTACCGTCCCTGACGGCCTGACGGATAATTTTGCCGGTGTCCGCGACATAGGGTCTGACAAGCTCGCGGAGCTTTAACATATACGCGAACAGCTCGTCAACGTCAAGCGCAGGCTTGTGATAGACGTGCTCGAGCAGAAGATTCTTTACTTCGCAGACTCTCTCGAGCTTTTCTTTGAGATACTCGTCGTCAAACAGCTCGCAGACCTGGAAGCCTATCTTCGCATACTTGTCCGAATAAAACGGAGCTATGCCGCTCTTTGTCGAGCCGAATTTTTTATCCTTGAGGCGTTCCTCCTCATAGGTGTCGAGCATAACATGATAAGGCATCATGATCTGCGCACGCTCGGAAACGAGGATGTTGGGCTGCGGTACGCCTGCCGAAGTGACGTGCTCTATCTCCTTGACGAGCTTCTCGATATCGAGAGCCACGCCGTTGCCGATGATGTTGACCGTGCCGGGCTGGCACACGCCTGACGGCAGAAGATGGAGCGCGAACTTGCCGTAGTCGTTGATTATCGTATGTCCCGCATTGGCGCCGCCCTGGAAACGCACGACCATATCCGCCTGAGCCGCGAACATATCGGTAATTTTACCTTTACCCTCATCGCCCCAGTTGGCACCCACAATTGCTCTGACCATACTTAAACGCACCTCCGAAAAATCAAATACACTTAATTATATATTATCGCCCGCCCGGTGTCAATGCACCGCTCCCCCTAAAGAAAGCGAATTTTGGGGATTCCCGATTGATTTTATTGGTTATTGTGATATAATGTAAATTGGTATAGCACAAACATAAAATGTTTTTTGGAGTCTGATATCATCAGCCTTTTAAAATCGCCTTTTTCGGCACACAATAATCACGAATATCTGTGAAAGGACTGTGTTAAATGAAGAGACGAAGATTTTTAAGCCTTGCACTCGCGCTGACGCTTTTGCTCTCGCTGTGCGCGTGCAAAACGAAGATAGTCGATGACGACACCACCCAGGGCAATGCACCCGTGACGGGGGAGACTCGCGGCGAGACAACGACCGAGCATGCGCAGACGACGGAGGCAACGCAGACGACGGAGGCACCTAAAACTACCTCCGCGGAGCGCGTGACAGCGCCGCAGCGCAGGACGGAGAAGGGCAAGCTTGACCCGAACACCGGCACTTATACGGGGCTTTCCCCTCTGCCGAAAGCGAAGTTCACCGTATCCGACCCGCAGAACACGCGCGGACTTTCGACCGCTACCGTGGGATACAGCTTCGGCGTATCGAAAAACGGCGTGCCGCATCAGAACTCGACGAACGCCCAGAAATATTTTGACTCTAACGGCTTCAACGCCGTCTCGATAGACACAAAGACTAAAGAAAAGGTGCTCTATCTCACCTTCGACTGCGGCTGGGAGAACGGGTACACCTCGAGCGTGCTCGATACACTGAAGCAGAAGAAAGTTCCTGCCGCGTTTTTCTGCACGCTTTCGAATATCAAGGCAGAGCCCGGACTCACAGCAAGGATGATAAAGGAGGGGCACATAGTCGGCAACCACTCGACTACCCACCCGGATTTTTCGAAGATAAGCCGCGAGAAGATGGCGGCGGAGATAGAGAACTGCGACAACTATCTGCGCGAAAAATTCGGCTATTCCTCGCCGTATTTCCGCTTCCCCATGGGCTCTTATTCCGCGTCGTCGCTCGACCTCGTCTCCTCGCTCGGATATAAATCGGTGTTCTGGTCGGTCGCCTACGCCGATTGGGATGTCAACGACACAAAGGGCAAGCAGTACGCTTTCGACACGGTGACCTCGCGCCTGCATCCGGGCGCAGTCATACTGCTCCACTCCGTCTCGCCCGACAATGCCGCCGCCCTCGGCGATATCATCGACTGGGCGCGAAATCAGGGCTATGAATTCCGCTCGCTCGAGCAGCTGCCGAATTAAAGATAAAATAAAACACAAAACCGCCCCCATATCGGGGGCGGTTGATTTTATGTTTGCTTGCTTTGCGCCGAAATCAGGCTTTTTTGCTCTCTTTTTCCTGCGCCTCGTTGTGCGCCTTTATCGCGGCGCTTATCTCCTTGTCGTTATAGAAGACATAGACAACGACCGACACCGCGACGAATATCATCGCCACAAGCGCCGTGTTGCGAACGCCCTTGCTCGTTGCGGCGCCCGTGCCGTCCGCGCCCATGCCGAGCAGGAGCGAGCACGCGATAACGACTATCGACTGGCACATCTTGTTGGCAAAGTTACGCGCGGCGAAGAACATACCGGCTCTGTTCTGACCGGTCTTTATCGAGTCGTACTGCGCGAGATCCGCGAAAATAGACGCGGGGATAATATTGGTTATCGCTATCGGCATGGCTATGACGAGGCCGATGAGTATCGCAAACGGCTTCGCGCCTATCGCGCCGATAACGAGCTTGTAGTTGAAAATGGCGCAGTAGAGCAGAACATAGGTTATGCACGCGCCGAGCAGCAGCGGCTTTTTGCCGACCTTGCGCGCCAGGATATTGACGAGCGGATAGGTCATTATGCCGACCCCTATCGAGATGACCGAGACGTAGGTCACCCATTCGTCGCCGAGACTCAGCAGATTGGTTATGTAATAGACCTCGGCGGTGTTGAAGAAGGTAAACGCTATCCACATAATGAGATATCCCACGGTGATTATGGCGAAGTTCGGATAGGAGACCGTAGCCTTTAAAGCGCCCCAGATGGACTGGTGATACTCCTTGGGCTCGACATAGTCCTTCTCCTTTATGACGAACGACGGGATGAGCGCCGATATTCCGCCGAGCACGCAGAACACGATGAACGGTATGCGAAGCGCCCATATCTCGGGGACGCCGTTTCCCATGAGCAAGCTCTTTATCATCGAGGTGCAGAACACCATAGCCGACGATACGACATAGAGCAGGCTCACTATCGAATAGAGGAAAACTCTCTTGCGCGGCTCCGCGACTACCTCGGCCTGCAGCGCGCTGTAGGGGATATTATAGAGCGTTGAGAACAGGTAATAGAGGGCGAGCATCACGCCGACCCATATGGCGTTTATAATGCTCGAGCCCGACACGGGCGGGAAAAAGATAAGCAGGCAGAACAGGCCGTAGGGTATGGCCGACCAGCGCATAAAGGATATGCGTCTGCCGCTCTTTGCCTTGCTGTTGTCCGAAAGGCTTGCGACCCACGGGTCGGTGACGGCGTCTATAACGGTGCCGATTCCGCGGATTATTGCCATGGTCAGCGCGGCTTTCGCAAAGAACTGCGGCAATGTGGTGTTCGAGTTCGTGGGGATGAAGAACGTCAGCAGGTACGTTGTGATTATACCGTTGATGAGTCCTCTCGCAAAATCTCCGAGGCACAGGGCAAAGATTTTGCCGTTTGTTATTTTTTTCATCGTCTACTCCTCCCGCCGTCTCCGGCTTTTTCGGAAATTTTTTGCGAAGTCATTCCGCGAACGCTTCGCTGTATCGATATATAATTGTAGCACCTTTTGACGCGCAAGCCAATAAACAAATTATAAAAAAACAGGGCTGCCCTGAGGACAGCCCCGAAAATATTTGCTTATTCGGAGATATACTCTCCTTTTATCGCGGGAACATCGAACTCACCGTAGCATTTAAGGCCGGGAACGGGCGAGTGATCCAGTTCAACATAGAATCTGTAATACGGCACGAAGCAGCTGTCCATAGCGTCGGTCGAATAGACGAGCTCGGTTTTTTTTATTTTCTCGCGCGTCACCCTGCCGTCCTTTACCCCGTCCGCCGAGCCGGAGATGTATTTTCCGTCGAGCAGCAATTTTTCCGCCTCCCCGAGTGATATCGCCGGATAGTCCCCGAGCTTTTTTGCTCCGTCAACGGAGCTTATTCTTATTGACTCAAGCTCGTCGTTTTCGTTTATATCAAAATACACGCTCTCGAAATTATAGTTCTCCACCCGCTTGAGCGCGGCGCTCGCATTGTCGTAGCATCGGTACTCCGAGCGCTCTTCGCCGTTCGCATCAAAGTACTGAATGACGCAGAGCACGGGATCTTTGAAACCTGTGACCGCGGAGTACTTCCCGAGGAAATATTCGGCCGCCTCGCGCCCTGTACCCTCGCCGGCGACGGGCTCGTAAAAGACTATATTGACATCGCCCGTCACATATGCGGAAACCGTCCCGATGTCCGTCTCGGCTCTGACGGCGTAGAGCGAATTTTCGCTGACTACCCACTCGCATTCCGGGAGATTCTCCTGCGTCACCGACTTTATCTGCGCGCCTGATTTTTCGGCAGTTTTGCGCACGGTCGAGAGCAGCTCGTCATAGCTTAGCGACTGCGTGTTTTTGTAGACAGGCAGACGCTTCAGCTTCATCTCCGCGCTCCACGGGTTTCCCGTCGTGTATTCGCTTATGTCGCGCACAACAGGCGTGTGAGCGCCGGCTCCCTCGCCGGAAAAGCCCACTGTGCCGAGTGATATCTTTTGCAGTCTGGCGGGGCTTATCAGCCAATAGCCGAAGAACACCGCCGCGACTATGCAGAGGCACGCTGCCGCCGTCATCAAGCGCATGGGATAGCGCGGCGCTCTGTTCTTAAAATTTATTTTTTTCGGCGCGGCCTCGGCTATAAACCTGTCGTCAGCGCCGCCTACGGCCTTCAATAAATCTTCTTTTTTCATACCGTAAAGCCCTCCTTTTCGAGAAAAATCTTTAAGCAGTCCCTTGTTCGCTTGAGCGACATTTTTACCGCGCCCTCGGTCATTCCGCGCTCGGCGGCTATCTCCGATATGCCGAGCATATACCAGTAGCGCTGAATAAAAACTATTCGCCTCTCCCGCTCGAGAGAGTCTAAAAATCCGTTCACCGCCTCGCGCAGCAGAACGGTGTCCGCCTGCTGCTCGGTATTCTCGGCACTCGGTATACACTCCGACAGCTCATCGAGAGCGAGGGCGACATTCTTTTCGCCGCGCTTTTTGGAGCGACGGGCTTTGAGCATATTCAGCGCCGAGTTTCTCGCTATCCTGCCGACATATGCTCCGAGATTCTCCGGCCTGTTCGGCGGAATAGAATTCCACGCGCCGAGCATGGCGTCGCCGACGCACTCCTGCGCGTCCTCGCGGCAGCGCACAACGGCATAGGCCACGGTATAACAGTAGCCCGAATATTTTTCCTCGAGCCGCGCCACGCTCCTCTCGTCGCGGGCGAACAAGCCGTCAATAAGCAGTTTGTCCTCCATAATTACCTCCTCTCCAACGACATCCGCTCACTCTTAAAGACAACAAAAAGGTGCTTTGGGTAACGCACTGATTTATGTTTTTATATTATCATATTTTTCGGAGGTTGAAAAGGAACGAACAACGTATCGGAGAGCCGCTGACACAAAAGCAAAACGACGCGACTTTTGCTGTCGCGCCGTTCTTGTGTATTCGGTTTTTTTATTCGTAGAGCGGATGCGCTGCGCAAATTGCGGCGACTCCCGCGCGGATAGCGTCCGCGCTGTTTTCGAAGTCCGTTGCCGCGAGGTAGACGAACTCTGCGATTTTGTCCATGTCGCTCTCGTCAAGACCTCTTGTCGTGGCGG
>ULVE01033074.1_pt1 | contig 20829 bp, 22 predicted proteins | sample 1959161 | NCBI WGS metagenome assembly ULVE01 (sample SAMEA4835778, study PRJEB28245) | human gut metagenome | biome: gut microbiome; material: fecal sample | place: Denmark | collected 2008
ACCATCACTATTTTGTTGGGATTGACCGTAGGTGCCTCTACACAGGCTTCGGAATTCATCACCTGGGATTCATTGAAGATTTTCGGTCTGGGTGCCTTGTCCTTCGTGATAGCCACCGCATCGGGAGTGCTCTTCGTCAAGATATTCAACCTGGTATTGAAGAAAGACAACAAGATTAATCCGCTTATCGGAAATGCCGGCGTATCTGCCGTGCCCGACTCGGCACGCATCTCGCAAATCGTAGGCGCTGAATACGACCCGACCAATTACCTGCTGATGCACGCCATGGGTCCGAACGTAGCCGGCGTCATTGGTTCTGCCGTAGCGGCCGGTATCTTGCTGGGATTCCTGATTTAATCCGTCAGATGAATGTCCGCAATTAGCCAGATTGTTTGTAGGGATTAGGGTCTGTCTGCCCCCGTATACGTCCGTGTGGATGCTTCCGGGCGGGTTGACCCTGCCCCTACATCGGCTAACTGAACAATATATACATACTTGATTTATATCATAAAAACCGTATAAATCCTACAATTTTAACCCTAATCTTCCCTCTTGTTTAGAATGAAAGTTCTATTTTTGAACCGCAAAACTAAAACTAAACAAGAAAATGTCAGAAAACAAAACTGTAAAGTATCACATTCCTGAGCAAGGAATCTACTTGTATGCTCGTACGAACGATGGCAAAACAGAAATGATTGTCTTAAACAGCACTGACAAAGAACAAGTTCTGCCAAGCCAACACTACAACGCTTTAACTCAAGAATCGACAGAAGGTACCATCATCACAACCGGCAAGAAGGTCAACTTCAGCCAGAACCTGACCATTCCTGCCAACCGTTCTTTGATTATTGAGTTCTAAAGCACCTTTCAAAAATACGACGAAAAGAGGATGTCCCGCAACGGATAAATCCTCTTTTTGTATTTTCAGACTATATGATAAAATCCACCACAGAGAACACAAAGTATCACAGAATCCTTCTAATTTGCGATTCGACAATTTACTGTTTTTGATATGAAACCGACCATACGCCCAGCCACCTTTACCGATTTAGACCGGCTCATGGAAATATTCGAAGCGGCACGCCGCTTCATGGAATCAACCGGAAACCCGAACCAATGGATAAACGGTTATCCGCAACGCGAACTGATAGCCGAAGAAATAAACCAAAGACATTGTTACGTATGTCAAAACGAAGAAGGAAAAACAATCGGCACATTCTGTTTCGTACCCAGTCCGGACCCGAATTATGCACGTATCGAAGACGGAGTGTGGCTGAATGATGCACCTTATCACGTCATTCACCGTCTTGCCTCGGACGGAAGTGAAAAAGGAATCTTCAAGGCCTGCATCGACTGGTGCGCTTTGCAAGACACAAATCTGCGTGCCGACACACATGCTGATAATAAGGTGATGCAACACTTGCTGGAAAAGAACGGTTTCATCCGGTGCGGCATCATTTATGTTTCCAACAGAACGCCGCGCATCGCTTACCAACGGAAAGGGTAATTAATGTGCTAATGTAATAATGTGAAAATGTGCCAATATGAAAATGAATTAGCACATTAACTCATTATTACATTGGCACATTATTAAAATTCATTTCTGAATCAGATAACGGATAAACGCATAGCCGCCGAATACCTGAAGCAACATACCCGGAATGCCCATGCAAAAATCTTGAACGGCTGCATAGAAGCTATCGGCAAAGAACGCCCATTCGCCCAAAGTACCGACGCATTGGTAGAACAACACTACAGCCAACAAAGTCAATACCGATACTTTCTGAAAACGATGAGCCACCCATCCGGCACCTGCCGCCAGCAAGACCGACTTCAGCAAAATAGCCGGAAGCACCGCCGGAGCAGGCATACCGAACAAAGCAGAGTTTATCAATGGGGAGATAATTGCGGTAAGCAAACCCACCTTCCAACCGTATTTATAAGCACCTACCAAAGTAAAGAAATAAATAGGCAACCATGTCATTCCTCCCTGAGGAACCAAATGGAACAATTGAGGCAAAGCGATGTTGCCAATCACGAACAACAAAGCCGCTCCATACGTTTTCACGTTGGAATACGACAACAAATAAAGTTTTACTGCAGATTCCATAATCATCTATGTTTTTATTAAACTTCCATTTTCAATTTATTTTCCACGAACCGGAGAAAACGGTTCAAACCTTCCTCTACATTCTTCCGCGGACAAGCCAGATTCCAGCGCATAAATCCTTCGCCTTCTGCGCCATACATCGTTCCGGCATTCAGCCATAGCCTGGCTTCGCTCACCAGCTCCTCTTCCAATTCTTCCGACTTCATAGCAAGCACAGAACAATCCATCCATGCTAGATACGTACCTTCCAGCTTTATCACAGGGAATTGCGGCAGGTGTTGCCCACAGAATTCCTTCATATACTGATAGTTTCCGGCGATGTATTCATTCAACAGTTTCAACCACTCGCTCCCTTCTTCACTATAAGCGGCCATCAACGCCTCCACACCGAAAGGATTCACATCGCATACTTCGTTGATATTGATGGCGCGGTCTATCTTTTTCCGGATTTCTTCATCAGCAGTCACGATGTTCGCAATCTGAAGCCCCGCGATATTGAAAGCCTTGCTGGGTGAAATGCAGGTAGACGAATGTTTCACATATTCCTCACCCAACGAAGCGAAAGGCGTATAGACATATCCGGGATGAACCAGTTCGCAATGGATTTCATCGGAAATGATAAACACGCCGTGACGGATGCAGATATCCCCCATGCGGCGCAACTCTTCAGGAGTCCATACCCGCCCTGCCGGATTGTGAGGGCTGCAAAGTACAAACACTTTTGCCTTCGGGTCGGAAGCCTTTGCTTCCAGGTCTTCAAAGTTGATGACATACGTATCGTCTTTTCGCACCAACGGGCTGGAAAGTACCTCACATCCGTTGTTCCGGATAGAAGAAAAGAAACAATTATACACCGGAGTCTGCACAATCACCTTATCGCCCGGACGGGTCATCGCCTTGATAATAGCCGATACAGCCGGAACAACACCGATGGTATAGGTAATCCACTCACGCTCCATAGTCCACCCATGCCGGGTAGAAAACCAATGGATAATCGCTTCGTAATAAGCGTCGGGCACTTTGGTATAACCGAATATCCCATGCGCTACTCTTTTTTGTAAAGCCTCTACGACAGCGGGCAACGTGCGGAAGTCCATATCCGCCACCCACATCGGAAGCACATCCGCATCTGCCGCCGAGTCCCATTTATACGAACGGGTATTGCGGCGAGGCACTATTTCATTGAAATTATACGCTCTTGTCATGTTACTCCTTATTTAATATGGGCACAAAGATAAAAACTTACATCCATATATGTATGCTCTTAATCCAGATAATCCGACCCGTTTTACGGAATTTTATCATTCAATCGAGCGGATGATTTTCGCCGGAACACCCCCTACGATGGTATTGGCAGGCACGTCCTTCGTCACCACGGCTCCAGCGGCTATAATGGCATTATCCCCTACCGTTACTCCCTGCAAGATAGTAGAATTGGAACCCACCCATACATTTTTGCCCAACACGATAGGAGCAGGATAAGTATGTACCCGGTCTTCGGCGGATATGCCATGATTCAACGTGGCGAACACTACGTTATGTCCAATCTGACATCCATCGCCCAATGTCACTCCTCCGTGGTCCTGGAAATGACAGCAAGCGTTGATAAACACGTTTTTACCGATGGTGATATTCTTTCCGAAGTCGGTATAAAACGGAGGAAATACCCGCAAAGTAGGGTCAACCGGTTTACCGAACAATTCGGAGAGCAATACCCGCACCTCTTCGGGCGTGTAATAAGCCGTGTTGAGCCTAAAAGTAACACGCCTCGCCTCGTTGCTCATCTCATCCATGAATTGATGAATCTCATCTGAACTCAATGCTTTCCCCGTTTTCACGTACGCCAAAAACTCTTCTAACTTCATAATTTGTTCTTTTTAGATTACAAAAGCAAAGGTACGGAAAGTTCTCATAGGATTTTGTATACGAATTACGGAAATTTTTCTCTAATTTACCGGCAAAGGTATACTTTAATCCTGATAAAGTTGTAACTTTGCACCAGCTTTACACAAAAACAAAATGATATGAGTTTCAACATTGAAAGAGAAAAAGGTAAAAAGAGAGTTGTCATTGTAGGAGGAGGATTCGGAGGCCTTAAACTGGCAGACAAATTATCGAAATCCGACTTTCAAGTCATCCTGATTGACAAGAACAATTATCACCAATTCCCGCCACTCATCTATCAAGTGGCATCCGCAGGCATCGAACCGAGTTCCATCTCCTTTCCCTTCCGGAAAATCTTCGGAAAGAACTCACACGTACACTACCGGATGGCAGAAGCCCGTCTGATTTTCCCTGAAAAGAACATCCTTCAGACTTCTATCGGCAAAATCGAATACGATTACCTGATATTAGCGGCAGGTACGACCTCCAATTTTTTCGGCAACCAGAACATCGAGCGGGAAGCTATCCCAATGAAAACATTGCAAGAAGCCATGGGGTTGCGCAATGCTTTATTAAGTAATTTCGAGCGAAGCGTGACCTGCGCCACCGAACAGGAACGCCGCGAACTATTAAATATCGTCATCGTAGGTGGAGGAGCCACCGGAGTGGAAATCGCCGGAGCATTGGCGGAAATGAAACGCTACGTCCTCCCGAAAGACTATCCTGACATGAACGAAAACCTGCTTCAAATCTACCTGATTGAGGCAGGAAACCGCCTGCTTTCGGGCATGGCTCCTGTATCTTCCAAAAAATCAGCCGAGTTCTTACGTGAAATGGGCATCAATGTATGGCTGGACAAGAAAGTATTAGACTATCGCGACCATAAGGTGATATTGGAAGACGGCACCCAGATTCCTACCCGCACATTCATTTGGGTGAGCGGCGTGCGTGCCCAGAGCATCGGCAATATGCCTGCCTCTTCTATCGGACGTGGAGGACGAATCAAGGTAGACGCAAACAATAAGGTGGAAGGATTCGACAATATCTATTGTATCGGAGACCAGTGTATCATGAACGGCGACAAGGAATACCCCAACGGACATCCGCAACTGGCACAGGTAGCTATCCAGCAAGGAAGCCTGCTGGCGGAAAACCTGATACGCCTGCAGAAAGGGAAAAAACAGAAACCCTTCCGTTACCGCAACTTGGGAAGCATGGCTACCGTAGGAAGAAACAAAGCCGTAGCCGAATTCAGCTCGTTGAAGACCCAAGGCTGGATCGCCTGGTTCTTGTGGCTGGTGGTACACCTGCGTTCCATCCTCGGCGTTCGGAACAAGCTCAATGTCCTCTTCAACTGGATGTGGAGCTACATGACCTACGACCATTCACTCCGCTTGATTCTTTACCCACGTAAAGCGCAAGAGGTTATCGAACGCGAGAAACGTGAAGCCGAAACCCACTGGGGAGAAGACGAATTTCAGGCTGAAGCCACGGCAGAGAAGAAACAAGCATAGGAACTTATCATTAGCAAACCGAAAAGGAAGCGTCTAAACAAAATCTGAACGCAGAGGTACGAAGATGCAGAGTTATTAGCATTTGTCGACATACAGATTTTTCCCTGTAGCTTTGTACCTCTGAGTTCCATTTCACATCATAGGACCTCTCTTTTCCATAGAAACCATCATACTGTCAGCGAACATGAATACAAATCTTATCACGGTACGCCCTGCCACCACAAACGATGCACCCATTATCGCCACCGCACTAACAATGGCATTGGGTAAAGAATTGATGCGGATGTATTGCGGCGAGAACTATCAAAGCATCCTTGAAGAATTAGTACGGATGGATGATACCCAATACAGTTACCGGAACTCGCTCGTCGCAGACATCAATGGAGTGCAAGCTGGAGCGATTGTAGGATATGACGGCGCACGCCTTCACGAATTGCGCAAACCAACGTTACGCCTGATTCAAGAACGGACGGGACACGCGTTTCCAAGCATAGAAGACGAAACCAATCCCGATGAATATTACCTTGACTCATTAGGTGTACTGCCCGAATACCGGAGACTCGGCATCGGGAACAAACTACTCACGACACTGCGTGACAAAGCTTTTGCCGAAGGATATGAACGGGCAGGACTGTTAGTCGATGCAATGAATCCCCAAGCAGAACATTTATACCTGTCACTCGGCTTCGAACGAGTCGAAGCACGAAATTTGTTCGGCCACCAGATGTGGCACTTACAAGCAAAGAACCCTAATAAATTAAATAAGAAACTGTTTTGAATTTATCGTGATTGCCCAAAGCACACACGAAAACAAGTACGTCAAGCCAAGAAAAACTTTTTGTAGAAATTCAAAAGAGTTTCTAAACCATTAACCCGTTATTATATAAATATAATATGAAGCTCGACCACATTGCCTTGTATGTAAACGACTTGGAAACTGCACGTACTTTCTTTATACATTATTTCGAAGCGGCTTCCAATAAATGTACCATAACCCACGCACCGGACTGAAAACCTACTTCCTGTCATTTTTCGATGGAGCACGGCTGGAAATTATGTCACGTCCCGATACGATAGCGTGTGAAAAGAACCCCTTACGACAAGGATTTATCCATATATCTTTCAGCGTAGGAGGAAAAGAACAAGTCGACCGTTTAACTGAACAGCTCCGCACAGACGGCTATTCAGTAATAGACGGACCGCGCACTACCGGCGACGGATATTACGAAAGCTGTATCGAAGGTCCGGAAGGAAACTTGATAGAAATCACCGAATAATCCCTATACACCGCCTTGCCATGAAACTTTACTGCCTCTTTATCCTCTTCGGTTTATATACCGTATGCCCGCTCCAAGCCGGCAATGAATTACGGGAACAACTTCAGGGAATCATCGCCAAGGCAGACGCACAAGTGGGTGTTGCCCTTATCGTTGACGGAAAAGACACCCTCACCCTAAACAACGAAGCACACTATCCATTGATGAGTGTCATGAAGTACCATCAAGCCTTGGCGGTTGCCCATTACCTGGACGTACACCGTTTGCCTCTTTCTACTTCTATCCCCATCGAAGAAGAAGACCTGCATCCCGATACCTATAGCCCCTTGCGCGACCGCTATCCGAAGGGAGGTGTCCGTCTGTCTGTCAGCGAACTTTTAACCTATACCCTTCAGCTAAGCGACAACAATGCGTGTGACATCTTGTTCGATTATACCGGAGGCGTGGCACAAACCGAAAGCTATCTGCGCTCCATCGGGTGCAGCGGCTTTGCGCTTTCTGCTACCGAGAATGATATGCATCAAGACCTTTCCCGTTGCTATGACAACTGGAGCACTCCGCTTTCCGCAGCCCAACTAATGGACCGCCTCGTTACAGACACGTTACCTATCGATACCACCTATACCCGCTTCATTCGCGAAACCCTGCTATCCTGCCAGACCGGCAAGTCGAGGCTGCCTTTTCCCTTGCAAGGGACTGACGTACAAATCGGACACAAAACCGGCACCTCCGACCGCAATGCGCAAGGCGAATGGATAGGAATCAACGATGTCGGTTTTGTGCTGCTTCCCGATGGCAAACGATACACTCTTGCGGTGCTGGTAAAACATTCCAAACATCGTTTTGAAGACACCGAAAAGATTATCGCCGATGTATCAACGGCCGTCTTCCGTTTCCTGACGGGAAGCATGGTAAGCTTCTAATTCCGCACGCGAACGGCTTTGGGTGACCATATAAACTCCCCCGAATATCAGAAGAATAGAAATGCCTTTCACCCAATTAAACGTGTCCATGCCCCAGCAAATCGCCACAATGCACGCTACGACCGGCTGAACGTAATTGTACATACCCGCAACAGTAGGACGCAGATTCTTCTGCCCTACGATTACAAAGATGTAACACAAGAACGTACCTCCTACGACTATAAAGAGAATCGAGCCGATTTCCGCCAGACTCAAACTCGACCAATCGGTAGCCAGCAAATCGTCATACGAAAACGGGAGCAAACAAATGAAAGCGTAAGTAAACATCCATTTCATAATGGTGAACAACGAATACTTGCTTACAAAATTCTTGAAAAGCACCAGGTAAAGCGCATAACTCAACTGAGCGGTCAAGACCAATAAATCGCCCCAGATGCTTTTATCGCCCGACACAGATGAACCCGTTCCGGTATGCGAACTGCCCAATATCAGCAACAAAGCACCCGTGGCCCCGAAAGCGATGCCCAGCACTTTCTTTCCTGTAACCGGCTCTTTCAGAAACAAAGCGGCAAGCACCATCGCCCACAATGGCATACTGGTCGTGATAATAGAAGCATCGGCAGGCGATGTCAGCCCTACGCCGAAAATAAAACATCCCTGATTGAATACGATGGCAAGCAACGAAGCGACAAACAGCTTCGCCAAATCCTTATGCCCTACGTGTTCAGGTTTACGGAAAAACGAAACAAGCCAAAACAGAAGCATCGCTCCGAAGACACGCAAATCGGTCACTACCAACGGCGTTACCAGTCCGCCTACCATCACGAGCTTCGCCAGCGGAGACATCAGCCCCCACATGGCATTGGCACAAAGCATGGCTCCGTGCCCTTTCAGTTTTTGTGCATCCATAAAAAACATCTTTTTAAAATCCACCGCAAAATTACATCAGATTTTGAATCGAAAGATAGAAAATGCCATAAAATAAATGTAACTTTGCACGTTGATTAATCATAAAAAGAGGAAGAATATGCAAATAAAACCCGGTAAACCCTACGAACTGAAAGAACCCATCGCCCGACACCTCGGCATCAGATTAACCGAAGTAAAGGATGGATACGTAAAGGCAACCATGCCCGTCAATGAAAATACCGCACGTCCCTGCACTCCTGTCGACATCTTAAACGGAGGAGCCTCTTTGGCATGTGCCGAAATTGTCAGCGGATACGGCTCAATATACTTGTGCAAGGAAGACGAAGAGCCAGTAGGCATTCAGGTAAGCGCCAACCATGTAGGCATGACACCCGTGGGAGAAGGACGCTATGTAGAGGCAAGAGCCACCATCGTACACCGCGGACGCACCCAGCACGTATGGAACGTAGACATCGTCACACCGGAGGGCAAACTGATATCTACCGCCCGTGTCACTAACCTGATTATAAAGAAACGGGTATGAACCAACCTTCCATAGCCATCCATAAACTGATAGACAGTCTGACACGAAGCACGGTAAATTTTGCCCTCTACCGCCAGCCGTGGACCGATGAGCCTATCCTCATATTACAAGATAACGGAGAAACTGTAGCGTTCGACAGCCTGAACGACGTAAACGGGAAACGAGGTTTTCTGCTGGCTCCTTTCCGCTCGACCGAACAGCACCCGATTGTGCTGATCCGGCCGAACCGGACTGCACAAAACTGGGATGCCATCAGCGAAACATTAAACCGTTTTGCCCAAGAACATCCCGAACGGATTCCGGCACCAACCGAACTGCCCCTGCCTCCGGCAACGGCCCATATCCAATATGCCTCTACCAGTGAAGAGAAAGAAGCCTATCTGCAAGCGTTCAACCGCTTCATCGAGCCTTTACGGCAAGGCACATTCCAAAAGTTAGTGCTGTCGAGACGCACCCGCCAGCAACTGCCCGAAGGATTCTCACCGCTCTCCGCCTTTGTCAATGCATGCAACAGTTATCCGCGCATGATGGTTTCACTCTGCCACACCCCCGAAACAGGTACCTGGTTGGGCAGCACCCCTGAAATCATATTAAGCGGACACGATACCCAATGGCACACCGTGTCGCTTGCAGGTACCATGCCGATGCAAGGTGACACGATGCCTACAGAATGGAGCGACAAAGACCGGCGCGAACAAGCGTTTGTAAGCGACTACATCCGGCGCACCCTCAAACTGTTTGGCAACAAGATTACAGAGAAAGGGCCTTATACGGCACGGGCAGGGCAATTGGTCCACCTGAAAACCGATTTTACCTTCACCCTGAAAGAGACTTCACGGTTGGGAAGCATTTTAAACGAGCTGCATCCCACACCTGCCGTTTGCGGACTTCCCAAACAAGAGGCTTACGCATTTATCAACGATTACGAGGGATACGACCGGAATTACTACGCCGGCATCATCGGCTGGATTGACCCGGCAGGAGATACCTCGCTTTATGTCAACCTGCGCTGCATGAAGATTACCGATAAAGAGAGTACGCTCTTTGCAGGAGGAGGCATCCTGCCTTCATCCACTTTACAAACAGAATGGGAAGAAACCCGTCACAAACTGAAAACGATGCTGAATATATTGTAGGCGCAAGCATTTGATTCCCACCCTCAGGCAAACGCCAAGAAGCTGTTTTGAATTTATCGTGCGATGATTTGGGATGAGTTTTTGAGGCATTTTCGCTTCTGTGATAAGGAAGATAGCAGGCTATCTGACGAAGAACAGGAGCGGAAAGGACCAAAAAATCGCCCAAAGCACACACGAAAACGGATACATCAAGCCAAGAAAAACTTTTTGGAGAAATTCAAAACAGCTTCTAAGAAATGACGTGACGTTCGACTTCAAAATGCCGCACGTTCTCTGTCAGGCGATAACAGGAACCAGACGAGCCGTTTCATAGAACAAAAGAAGATGTATACAGATAAGAAAAATATATTGCAACTTGCAGCATTATTGCGTGCGCACGGCATCCGGCGGATAGTGCTTTGTCCCGGAAGCCGCGACATTCCGCTGGTGCAGACATTTACCCACATACCCGGCTTTGTCTGTTATCCGGTGACCGATGAGCGCAGTGCCGGGTTCTTTGCAATCGGACTGGCATTGCACGACAATGCCCCTGCCGCTGTATGTTGCACTTCCGGCAGTGCCTTGCTCAACCTGCATCCTGCCGTATCCGAAGCCTATTACCAACAAATACCTTTGGTGATTATCTCCGCCGACCGTCCTGCGGCATGGATTGGACAAATGGACGGACAGACTTTGCCCCAACCTGGCGTGTTCGGCCAGTTAGTGAAGAAATCGGTCAACCTGCCAGATGTGCGGACCGAAGAAGATGAATGGTTCTGCAACCGCCTCATCAATGAAGCTTTATTGGAAACCTGTCATCACGGAAAAGGTCCCGTCCACATCAATGTGCCGATAAGCGAACCGTTCTTCCAGTTTCCCGTAACCCGGTTACCCGAAGCGCGTGTCATCACCCGCATCCAGGAATGGGACCCGATACTTACCGACCGTTTGCTTTCTTATCAGAAACGAATGGTGGTAGCCGGACAAGCCAATCCGAAACAGTCCTTTCCGTCCGTTTCCCCTACCTTATTATATAAGCACTTTGCGTGGATAGCCGAAACCATCGGCAATCCGGTGATGGCTGGGGAGACAATCTGCCACATCGACCAGCTTCTCTATCCGATGGATAAGGAAACACAAGAAGCGATGCGCCCTGAATTGCTGATTACTTTCGGCGGACACATTATTTCGAAACGCCTGAAGAAATTCTTACGCCAGCATCCGCCCATTGAGCATTGGCATGTATGTGCCGATGGCGAAGTGACAGACTTGTTCGAATCATTGACCACCGTCATCGAAACCGAACCGTCCGCTTTTTGGAAGCAGGCTGCAGAAGCTTTAAACAAAAGCGAACCTCCATATCCGCAGATATGGAAAGCAAAACTGAAAGCCCTTCCTTGCCCGACGTTTGATTACTCGGAGATGCACGCCATCGGAGAAGTCATCTGCCGGCTTCCTGCCCACAGCATATTGCATCTGGGCAATAGTTCGACGGTGCGTTATGCCCAATTGTTCGACTTACCCGCAGAAGTGGAAGTACAGTCAAACCGAGGTGTAAACGGCATCGAAGGCTCTCTGTCAGCCGCTATCGGTTATGCCGCCGCATCGCCCGACAAGCTGAACTTTATCCTGATAGGCGACCTGAGCTTTTTCTACGACATGAACGCCTTATGGAACCCAAACTACAGAAACAACGTCCGTATCCTGTTGCTCAACAACGAAGGCGGTGAAATCTTTCATGCGCTTCCCGGATTGTCACTCGATGAAGAAGCGCATCGTTTCGTCATCGGCACCCATCACGCGTCAGGAAAGGCGTGGGCGGAAGACCGGGGCTTCGACTACTTGCAAGCCCACAACGAAAGCGAACTGCAAACCGCACTGAAAACATTTATGCAACCCGCCGCCACGCCCCACCCCCTGCTGCTGGAAGTGTTTACCGACAAAACCCGCGACACCCAATTACTAAAAGCATATTATCACAAACTGAAACAATAAAACTTACGAATTATGGCACAAAGAGAATGGAAAACCATCAAGGAATACAACGATATCCTTTTCGATTTTTATAACGGAATCGCCAAAATCACCATCAACCGTCCGCGGTACCGCAATGCTTTCACCCCCGATACGACCATGGAGCTAAGCAATGCCCTGCTCTATTGCCGCGAATGTCCGGACATCAATGTAGTTGTTTTAACCGGTGCAGGAGACAAGGCATTCTGCTCAGGGGGAGATATGCACGTGAAAGGACACGGAGGCTATGTAGGTTCTGATGGCGTGCCCCGTCTGAATATCCTCGATGTACAAAAACAAATCCGTTCCATCCCCAAACCGGTCATTGCCATGGTAAACGGTTATGCCATCGGAGGCGGACACGTGCTCCACGTAGTATGCGACCTGACCATCGCTTCCGAGAATGCCATCTTCGGCCAGACCGGTCCGCGGGTAGGCAGCTTCGACGCAGGCTTCGGCGCATCCTATTTAGCCCGTGTCGTAGGTCAGAAGAAAGCGCGCGAAATATGGTTCCTCTGCCGCCAGTATTCGGCTCAGGAAGCCTTGGAAATGGGATTAGTCAATAAAGTCGTACCTTTCGGCCAACTGGAGGATGAAGTCGTTGCATGGGCGGAAACCATGATGCAACACAGTCCCCTTGCCCTCCGCATGATTAAAGCCGGACTTAATGCTGAACTGGACGGACAGGCAGGTATCCAGGAACTGGCTGGAGACGCCACCATGTTGTATTACATGACCGAAGAAGCCCAAGAGGGAGGCAAAGCGTTCTTGGAAAAGCGCAAGCCCGACTGGTCGAAATATCCTAAATTACCCTAAGCCTTATGTACACCATTAAAATTATACCCCGAACCTTACATTTCAAGCAACCCGCAGGCACATCCAGAGGAGTTTACCTCACCCGCAAGGTCTGGTATCTCATCTTGAAAGATACCGAAACCGGACAATACGGCATCGGCGAATGTGCGCCGCTTCCTGCCTTGAGTTGCGATGACATCCCCGATTACGAAGATGTGCTTACTTGCCATTGCCTGCAGACCACCGAACACGGAAACATCGACTACGAAGCATTGCGCCCTTATCCGTCGATGCTTTTCGGGCTGGAAACGGCTTTTTGCCACCTGCGCTCCGGAAGCCTCCGGTTTTGGAATACACCGTTTTCAGAAGGAAAACAGGGCATTCCTATCAACGGATTGATTTGGATGGGCAACTTCGATGAAATGTACCAACGGATAGAAGAAAAGATGCAAGCCGGATTCCGATGCATCAAAGTAAAGATAGGAGCCATCGACTTCGAACGTGAACTGGAGTTGCTGGCGCATATCCGTCATTATTTCTCACCCGATGAAATCGAGCTTCGGGTAGATGCCAACGGGGCTTTCCCGCCTGCCGAAGCACCGGACAGATTAGAACAGCTCAGCCGGTTCCATCTGCACTCCATCGAGCAACCCATCCGTGCCGGACAATGGGAAGAGATGAGGAAATTGTGTCAAGACAGCCCCATCCCCATTGCATTGGACGAAGAACTGATAGGCATCAACACCCCTGAGCGGAAAGCCCAATTGCTCGACACCATCCGCCCGCAATATATCATCTTGAAGCCATCGCTTCACGGCGGAATGAAAGGAGCCGAAGAATGGATTAGCTTGGCCAATGAACGCAATATCGGCTCATGGGTCACTTCGGCGCTCGAATCGAATGTCGGACTGAACAGCATCGCCCAATGGTGTGCTACGCTAAACCCTCGGATGCCTCAGGGGTTGGGTACAGGAAAACTCTTTACCGACAACATTCCTTACCCGCTCGATATCCAAGGAGACTGCCTTTGGTTCTTCCCCGAACAATCGGAGCCGGACCTTTTCGAAATTGAGAACTGAGAATGATTACATTGAACCCTACTGAAAAGACTCATTATGTAATTGCTGACATGGACGATTTTACCACTGAAATACCGAATCAAACCATAACCATTTCGGGCAAGACCTATACAGCCGAAGATGCCCGTGCGACATCCGGGAAGCCCAGCCGCCTGCAAACACACTTCCGTAAACAAGAGGGTGAAGAAAGTTTCTTAGCGGCTTTGTCCGATTTCCTCGCCGAATGGTTCGACGGCTCAGATACGGTAAAAGTGCATACATCCGGTTCTACAGGAACGCCTAAGGCTCTTCATGTAGAAAAACGACGCATGATGAACAGTGCCATGCTGACGGTTTCTTTCCTGCATCTCAGACGTGGGGAAAACGCCTTGCTCTGCATGCCCCTGCAATACATTGCGGGAAAAATGGTGGTAGTACGCGCCCTTGTAGCAGGACTTAACCTGATTCCCGTTACCCCGTGCGGCCATCCCCTGCAAAGTATAGATTTGCCCCTTACATTCGGCGCATTGATACCTATGCAGGTCTACAATTCCTTGCAAAACCCCATCGAATGCGAACGGTTGAAAAACATCAGGCATTTGATTATCGGAGGAGGAGCGGTCGACCCCGCCATCGTGCAAACCCTGCGCTCCTTTCCCCACGGTGTATGGAGCACCTACGGCATGACCGAAACCCTTTCACACATCGCCTTGCGGAAATTAAACGGTCCCGATGCATCCGAGTGGTACACTCCTTTCGACCAGGTGGCACTTTCCCTGTCAGACGAAAACACATTGGTCATAGATGCTCCGCTGGTATGTCCCGGACGGCTCACGACAAACGACATTGTCGAATTCAACCGCTCCAGGCAATTCCGCGTCATCGGCAGAAAAGACAATACCATCAATACAGGCGGAGTAAAAGTGCAAATCGAACAGGTGGAAGCAGCTTTGAAACCGCTGCTGCCGCTTCCTTTCCTCATCACTTCCGCTCCCGACATCAAGTTCGGCGAACGCATCGTGTTGCTGGTCCAGGCCACTTCCTTATCAGATGAAGGCCAGGAAGCGGTCAGTAAAGCCATCAGGCAACTTCCTGCCTACTGGAAACCGAAACAAACCATACCGGTCAACGCCTTGCCACTGACAGGCACCGGCAAGCCCGACCGTGCAACGGCCAAAGCCATGGCACGAAACGCATGCAATATAGACGGTTGACAAGAAAAAACTCTAAAGGATGTCCGTATCTTGCCAGTAAACCTGCAGGGGCAGGGTTTGCCTGCCCGAAAGCATCCACGTAGACGCCTACGGGCGGGCTAACCCCGCCCCTGCAGGAGGCTCATTGCGGAATTCATAAAAACTTTTTGCAGAAATCCAAAACAGTTTTATACACATACTTATGAATACCGACAACATCATTCATATCAAGAACATGGTATGCCGCCGCTGTGTCATCATCGTGACCCAACTATTCCAGAAACACGGCATACAGCCAGTCAGTGTCGAATTAGGAACCGTCGTTCTCCCACAACCTCTGCCGCCAGGTACACTTGCCCCCATACGCCGGGATTTGGAAGATTGCGGTTTCGAACTGATAGACGACAAGCGCACCCGAATCATCGAACAAATACGCACAGCGGTCATCCGGTACGTACAAGAAGACGGACTGGCAGACCAGGCGAACTTGTCCGACTACGTCAGCCGGCAATGCCACCGCGACTATAGTGCGCTCAGCAAACTGTTTACGGAAACAAACGGAACCACCATCGAAAAATACCACATCGCCCAAAAGATAGAACGTGCCAAGGAACTGCTGGCTTACGACGAACTGACCATCGGTGAAATAGCCGACAAGCTGCATTATTCAAGCGCGGCCCACCTCAGCTCCCAGTTCCGTACCGTAACCGGACTCTCTCCTTCGCAGTTCAAGCAACTGAAGCATCCCAAGCTGAAGCCTTTGGATGAAGTATGAACCGTCACCACCCGTAAAAGTGGTCAGAAAATCTGTAATAAGTGTACTTTCGCATTCCGATAAACTTTCTACTTTTGTACCGTGACACAAATGTAGATATGTGAATATCGTCACCCGCAAAATGCAAGAAAACGGTGTGAAGACCGATATAAACACCGAACATACAACCTAAAAATAAAATGAAACATGAAAAAGACATTTCAAACACTCCTGTGCGCAGCACTTGCATGGATAGGCACTGCCGGATGCGGACAAGCCCAGCCCGCGGGAAACACAACAGCCGGAAACAATGAAAACCTTCCGAAAGTGTATTTCTACAAAGAAATCAATGCCGGAAACTTAGTCAAAATCTACGAAGCCTTAGGACGCGAGGCGAAAGGGAAAGTAGCCGTCAAGCTCAGCACCGGCGAACCGGGCGGACACAATTTCCTCCAACCCGCACTGATTAAAGACCTGGTGCAGAAGGTGAACGGAACCATCGTAGAATGTAACACGGCTTACGGCGGCAAGCGGGGAGATACCCGAAGCCACCTGCAAGCCGCCAAAGACCACGGCTTCACCGCCATCGCCCCGGTCGACATCATGGATGCCGAAGGTGAAGTGGAATTGCCGGTCGAAGGAGGAAAACACCTGAAAGCGGACATCGTAGGAAAGAATTACCTGAACTACGACTTTACCGTCGTACTTTCACACTTCAAGGGACACGCCATGGGCGGATTCGGCGGAGCCATCAAGAACATCTCCATCGGCATCGCTTCGTCGAACGGCAAACGGAACATCCATTCGGCTGGAACCAGCACGACCAGTTGGGGGCATCCCGCACAGGATGATTTCCTGGAATCGATGGCAGAAGCCGCCAAAGCCATCATCGACCATTGCGGGGAAAACATCCTCTACATCAGCGTGGCAAACAACCTCTCGGTAGACTGCGACTGCGACTCTTCGCCAGCCGACCCTCAGATGGGCGACATAGGCATCCTTGCCTCGCTCGACCCGGTTGCCCTCGACAAGGCGTGCACCGACCTCGTGCGTTCATCGAAAGACCACGGAAAAATCCACCTGATAGAACGTATCGACTCGCGCCACGGCATGCACACCCTCGACTATGCCGAACAACTGGGCATCGGAAGCCAGAAATATGAACTCGTAGAGTTAGACTAAGAACCTGTTTTATAGGCAATCAGAAATGAATTGCGAAAATCCGTATGGTTTCTTTAAACAAACGCAGAGACACAAAAAAACACAGAGGGATGACACTTAACTACGTATCTTTCGACTTCGCTAAAATATTCCTCCGTGTCTCTGCGCCTCTGTGTTCAATAAAGCCTCTGTGCTTCTGTGTTCAATAAAATAACTGCTCCCCTGCAAATAACTGCACCGCCAACACGATTAGTAATCGTCACGCTGTACGATTAGTAATCGTCAAGCCGCACGATTAGTAATCGTACACGGGATGCAGTTATATTGCCCGCCAGACGTAGATAAATCACATAGATTGCACGCTTATCACAGCCGGGTCTACGAACCAACCCGCTTGTTCTATCAATCTTCCCCCTTTGACCCGTCCATCACTCCTCCACACAGTAGCAGCCCACTGGTGCCCACCTTCCATTCCTCTACTTTCTTTATCAGTACTCAAAATCTGATACCGGCAGAAAGCAATACATATCCGTTAACTGCAACGGAAGGCGGATACAATTTCACGGTACCACAACAGACAGCAACGGGTGAGGATATAGAAGTTCAGCTTAACTTCCTGACCAACCGCATCGCAAATGGCGAGACATTAACGATTGATGCCGTAGACAATACAGCCTTGTTCCATTCGGCTTCGGCTACATTCACCAATACACCGATACGGGGAACGATTGAATTAGGTGGAGATAATCCGCCTCAGTTAACCACAAGTTCATTCATCACTTTGGAGCGGAAAAACGGTACACGTGTGGGCATCATCACGGTGAAAAATGTAAGTAATAATGTAGCAAGCTACCGGATAGACCTTCGTTCGGAATACGACTTTACGATGGACGAAGAGTTGACGATTTATTATAACTCATTGGAGGCCGATAACCAGCGTATCTATCAGGCAACAACAACTTTCCAAGCCCTGGTGGACGATGCGGAAGAGGATGGACAAGTGGAGTTGATTACGTTGACAGAACGATAACAAGGCATTAAGTTCATCAAGGACTTAATTTATATCTCTATCAAAACCGTGGAGAAGCGTCTCCACACATTTTACTTAAATTAGTAATCAAATGAAAAACCGGTTCGCAGGGATGCGCGCCGGTTTTTGTATAAATTCAAAACAGTTTTAGAAGCTGTTTTGAATTTATCGTGCGATGATTTGGGATGAGTTTTTGAGGCATTTTCGCTTCTGTGATGAGGAAGATAGCGGGCTATCTGACGAAGAACAGGAGCGAAAAGGGCCAAAAAATCGCCCAAAGCACACACGAAAACGGATACATCAAGCCAAGAAAAACTTTTTGGAGAAATTCAAAACAGCTTCTTAATGCCTTACGTTAATCTGCGTTAATCTCACTTTGCATCTGCCCTCCACTTCCCGAATTATCCCTATCTTTGAATCCAATAATCAAAACGAGGAGGCATTATGAAGCAATTTGGGATTGTTTTAATAGTAGTTTTAGCCTTTTCCGCAAAGGTAAAAGCGCAAACCGAACAACAACCTGACATACAGGCTAAGCAGGACGTACGTGCCCTACCCGACTCATTGCAAGCCGACACGTTAAGCGTAGCTTTGCAATCGCCCGTGAGCTTTTCTTCGCCGTTCCGCCCTTTCAGTATGTATGGCATCACACCTTTCGACTACAACTATGCCACATGGGAGCTGCATAAAGGATTCAATGCTTCCATCGGACTGAATGTCACATTCAGCCCCAGCCGCTATGCGCCTTCGGGTGTGGGGTTCGGCCAAGATGCCGCTTTCATGTATGCCGTGCCTATCAACAGCCGGCTGAGCATAGCGGGAGGATTATATGCCACCAACATGGACTGGGGATTCTTGCGCTACCGCAATGTGGGCATTGCCGCCGTGGCTGCTTACCAGCTGACCGACAAAATCAGCATCTATGCATACGGCAACAAATCGTTCATGCCCAACCGTATGCCTTACTGGTATCCCCTACCCAACTATACGCCCGACCGCATTGGTGGAATGATTAACTTCAAACTGGGCGAAAGCAGTTCGTTCAGCATTGGCATCGAAGGCCGGAAAAATGATTACCCGTGGTGGTATTAAACCAGGAACTAATTTGCTATATAAAGATGAATTACCAAGAAACTCTTACCTATTTATATAATAGTGCCCCTTTGTTTCAGCAAGTAGGCAAAGACGCATACAAGGAAGGACTTGAAAACACATACGCATTAGACGAATATTTCGGCCATCCGCACCAGCAATTCCGCACCATCCATGTAGCGGGAACAAACGGAAAAGGGTCTTGTTCGCACACATTGGCAGCCATCCTGCAATCGGCAGGTTACCGGGTGGGGCTTTACACTTCGCCCCACTTAACGGATTTCCGCGAACGAATCCGGATAAACGGCGTGCCCGTACCAGAAGAATTCGTCATCGGTTTCGTGGAAAAACACCGTCATTTCTTCGAACCTCTGCATCCGTCGTTTTTCGAGTTGACCACCGCCATGGCTTTTCATTATTTCGCCCGGCAAGCGGTAGACGTAGCGGTCATCGAAGTCGGGTTAGGCGGACGGCTGGATTGCACCAACATCATCCATCCGGATGTATGCGTCATCACCAACATCAGCTTCGACCATATACAGTTCTTAGGCAATACATTGGCCAAGATAGCAGGAGAAAAAGCAGGCATCATCAAACCTGGCACTCCCGTAGTCATCGGCGAAACGACTTCGGAAACCAAACCTGTATTTGCCGAGAAAGCCGCATCGGTAAACGCTCCCATCGTATTTGCCGAAGAAGAACACCTATTGATAAATGCCACCCATACCGACAACGGGCATTATTTATATCAAACTCAGGACTATGCCAACCTGAAAGGAGAGCTGGGCGGCTTGTGCCAGGAAAAGAATACCAACACACTTCTTTCCGCTATCCGCCAACTGAGGAAAGCCGGTTACCGCTTCACGGATGCGGACGTGCGCAACGGTTTTGCCAATGTGTGCGAACTGACCGGACTGCAAGGACGCTGGCAACGGTTATCAAGCCATCCTGCCGTCATATGCGACACAGGACATAACGTAGGCGGTATCCAATACATCGTCCGCCAACTGGCATGCCAGCATTACCGCAAGCTTCACATCGTTATCGGAATGGTAAACGACAAGGATATACACGGCGTGCTCGCCCTCTTGCCTACCGATGCGACATACTATTTCACACAAGCCAGCGTGAAACGCGCGTTGCCTGCCGAAGAAATGCAAAAGCAAGCCTCGGCATTCGGATTGCGCGGCAAAAGCTACCCGAATGTAAAGATTGCTTTAGAAACCGCCTTAACAAAAGCCAGCCCCGAAGATTTGATTTTCGTAGGAGGAAGCAGCTTTATTGTTGCCGATTTATTATCTACTTGCCAAACATCACGAAATAATTAACAAAATTGCTTGTATATCTTGAATAAAATCTTTTTATTTGCATACATTTTATAGAAGTAACATCATATAAAGAAAGGATATTCAAGATCATGATTAACACATTTTATTATGAAAATAACCTTTGCGGAG
>ULVE01091983.1_pt1 | contig 20604 bp, 24 predicted proteins | sample 1959161 | NCBI WGS metagenome assembly ULVE01 (sample SAMEA4835778, study PRJEB28245) | human gut metagenome | biome: gut microbiome; material: fecal sample | place: Denmark | collected 2008
GACGGCGGACGAAAAAATCCTGCCCGGCGGCACGGCATATATAACAGACCTCGGCATGACGGGCCCCGAGCTCTCCGTGCTCGGCGTGCGCCCCGAGGCCTCGATATCATGGCTCAAGACCGGCCTGCCCACACGCTTTGAGATAAGCGGCGGCGCCTGCATGATGTGCGGCGTTATAATCGACGCTGACGAAAAAACGGGCAAGGCGAGGAGCATAGAGAGGGTCTGCGTAAGGTGAGGGGATAAAAATGCTTAAAGAGATAAGACGTGCAAGGCAGGACGACTGCCCGAAAATACTTGAGCTGCTCGAATATATCTGCGCTCTGCACAGCGGGATAAGACCCGACCTGTTCAAGGCGGGGAAGTCGAAATACGACGACGAGAGCCTCAAAAAGCTTCTAACAGACGAGAGCCACCTAATCTTTGTCGCCGCGGACGAAAACGACCGTGTGCTCGGATATATTTTCTGTATTATAATCGACCACTCCGCCGACTCCGCACGCTGTCCTAACACGGAGCTCTATATCGACGACCTGTGCGTAGACGAAAATTTCAGGCGCGAGGGCATAGGCGACGCGTTGTTTCAAAAGGCGCTTTCGACCGCACAAGAGCTCGGCTGCCACAACCTGACATTAAATGTCTGGGAGGGCAACGACAGCGCCCTGCGTTTCTATGAAGAGCACGGAATGAAAATTCAAAAGCGCGAGCTGGAAATAGTGCTCGACTGAACACGAACAGCAAAAAGCTTCGCAGTCCGATTCAAAAAAACTTGAGTCGGACTGTTTTTTATTTTATTCCCTGAAATAGCTTTTATCTCTTGAATATCGGGCGGTTATTTGTTATCATTGCCTTGTTAAAATACCTTTTTAAAGGACGGTGCCAACATGAAATTTCCAATAGGCGTTATTATTGACAGCTTCCGCACGGATATCCCGACGGCGGTCGGAAAGGCAGCCAAGGTCGGGGCGCAGGGCATTCAGGTCTATGCCACCAGCGGCGAGATGTCGCCAGAGGAGCTTGTCGGCTCGAAGCGTGCGGATTTCCGCAGGCTCGTTGAGGACAACGGACTCGTCATCTCCGCCCTCTGCGGCGACCTCGGCGGAGGCTTCGGCAACAGGGACGAAAACGGGTGGAGAGTCGAAAAGTCGAAGAGGATAATCGAGCTTGCAAAGGAGCTCGGCACGGATATCGTCACGACACACATCGGCGTTGTTCCCGAGGACAGCGGACACGAGCGATACAAGATAATGCAGGATGCGTGCTTTGAGCTCTCCCGCTTCGCGGACAGCCTCGACGCCCATTTCGCCATCGAGACGGGACCTGAGACCTCGGCGACGCTCAAGAAGTTTCTTGACTCGCTCGGCTCTACCGGCGTCGCGGTCAACCTCGACCCCGCGAACCTTGTCATGGTCACGGGCGACGACCCCGCAAAGGCGGTCTACAACCTGCGCGACTACATAGTTCACACCCACGCCAAGGACGGCGTTCAGATATTCTACAGGGATCCCGAGATAGTCTACGGCATAAAAAAAGACCCGCTCGTCACAGGCAGCTCGTTTAAAGAAGTGCCGCTCGGCGAGGGCAGCGTCAAGTGGGATGAATATCTCGCCGCGCTCGACGATATCGGCTACAAGGGTTTCCTGACAATAGAGCGAGAAGTCGGCGACGACCCCGAAAAGGATATCGGAAACGCCGTCAGCTTCCTCAAGGGATACATGGACTGAGGTGAAAAATATGAAAACCTGCGTCAGCAGCTACAGCTTTCAGCCTATGCTTTCGAGCGGGGAAATAACCCAGCTTCAGCTCATAGGCAAGGTCAAGGAAATGGGCTTTGACGGAATCGAATTTATCGACCTCCTGCCCGAAAACGGAATGCCCGTCGAGGACTACGCCAAGCGCCTGCGCGACGAGAGCGAAAAAACGGGGCTGCCGATAGTCAACTACACCATCGGCGCGGAGCTTCTCAACCGCCCGCTCGACGAGGAGTGCGAGCGCCTGTTTAAGCAGGTGGACATAGCGGAGATACTCGGCGCTTCCGGAATGCGCCACGATGCAACAGGCGGCTATAATGCGCCCCTTAGCGCTTACTGCGGGTTTGAGCAGGCTCTGCCCACCCTCGTTGAGGGCTGCCGCAGAGTGACCGAATATGCCGCAGAGAAGGGCATCTCGACTATGGTTGAGAACCACGGCTTTTTTGCGCAGGACAGCGACCGCGTCGAAAAGCTCGTCACGGGAGTCGCAAATCCCAATTTTGGTCTGCTCGTTGACATAGGCAACTTTGCCTGCGCCGACGACCCCTCCGACAAGGCGGTGGGCAGAGTCGCAAAATACGCAAAGCACGTTCACGCCAAGGATTTCCACATCAAGAGCGGCTCGGAGCCCGACCCCGGACGCGGATTCTTCCGCAGCAGAGCCGGAAATTATCTGCGCGGCGCGGTGATAGGCCACGGCAATATCCCCGTAGCTCAGTGCATTGGCATATTCAGACGCGCGGGCTATGACAAATATGTCAGCATCGAGTTTGAGGGCATAGAGCAGCCGCTCACGGGCATTGAAATAGGTCTTGAAAATCTCAAGAGATTCATAGCCGAGGCAAAATAAAAGCGAACATGGGCTGTCGCGTTCGGCGCAGACCAAAGAATAAGAAAACAAAGGCCGTATTTCACACGCTTGACAATGTGGAATATGACCTTTATTTTTTCGCTTATTGCTCTTTTAAGCCTCTTTTTATTTTTCGTACCGTTCACCGAATACCGACTCAAGATGGGATATCCACTTTTCGAGCGCATCGCGGGTGAACTCCCGCATCGCTGTTTCATAGAGAGCAAAGCCTTTTTTGTCGATCTCGCCGAGATAGCGGAGCGATTTTTTCGGCCCGTAACAGTATCTGCCGATTATGTCGAAATAAATTTCGAGACTGTCCACGAGCACCCAATGCCACCGAAATAAGCCCTCGGCATCATTCCGCCCGCTCCTTACGAGCATTTTTCTGCACCACTCGACCTCGTGCCGCAGCTCGTCCCTGTCTTTCTTGGGTGCGCCGTCGATAAACCCGCGTACCCTGTCCTTTATGCTTTGGCCGAGAGAATCGGTATCAATGATTATCACACCGTCGAACACTGCGATATACTTCTCCGGGTCATAGTCGCCCGAAAAATTCTCCACAGGATAGCAAAACACATCGAGCGGCGTGCCGTCAATAACCGTGCTGTCATGGCATTCGCGCCCGTTATAGATCAGAAGCGCATCATAGTCGCTGCCCGCGTTCGCCGAGCCGTCGGCAAACGAACCGTAGGAGATCAGCACCGACGGCGAATACTTATCGACAAGATACCGTATTATTTTTTCCGCTGCGTCCATTTTGCGCCTCCGTTCATTTTTTCTAAGTATAACAGAAATCCTCGGCAGAGTCCACATAAATATACCCCGAAAGCCCTGCCGCTTCCGGGGTGCACTTTTATTCATTTTCAGCCGGTTCGCGCTCTTCCCGTTCGACAAAAACAAATTCGCCGTTTTCTGCTTTGCAGAGATATTTTTTGCCGACCGTCACCTTGCCCTCGAGCATCTGCTCCGAGAGCTTATCTTCTATTTCCCGCTGAATGACGCGCTTGAGCGGTCTTGCGCCGTAGACGGGGTCAAAGCCCGCGTCCGCCGTCTTTTCTACCGCCGATTCGTCGAAGGTCAGGGCTATGCCGAGCTGCCCCACGCGCCCCGAGAGTGTCTCGAGCAGCCTGCGCGCTATCTCCGATATATCGCTTTTTTCGAGCGAGTGAAAGACCGTTATATCATCGACGCGGTTTAAAAACTCCGGTCTGAACGTGTTCTTGAGCTCCCTGGTCACGAGCTCGCGCACGCGGTCGTGGCTCGGAACATCTCCGCGCTCGGTCGAGAAGCCGAGAGCCTTTCCGCTGCCCGAAATGAGCTTCGCGCCGACATTCGAGGTCATTATAATAATGCAGTTTTTGAAGTCGACCCTGCGCCCCTGCGAATCGGTCAGTATGCCGTCGTCAAGTATTTGGAGCAGCATATTGAAAACATCCGGGTGCGCCTTTTCGATCTCATCAAAAAGTATAACGCTGTACGGTCTGCGGCGCACCTTTTCCGTCAGCTGACCGCCCTCGTCATAGCCGATATAGCCGGGCGGCGAACCGACAAGCCGCGAGACTGTGTGCTTCTCCATATATTCGGACATATCGAGCCTTATCATCGCGTTCTCGTCGCCGAAAAGCGAAGAAGCGAGTGCCTTGCATATTTCCGTTTTACCGACTCCCGTAGGGCCGAGAAAGATGAACGAGCCCGTCGGACGCTTCGGGTCTTTAAGTCCGACTCTGCCGCGCCTTATCGCCCTTGCGACCGCGGCGACCGCCTCATCTTGGCCGACTATTCTGCGGTGCAGCTCATCCTCGAGCCGCAGCAGGCGCTCACTCTCCGCGCTTGTCAGCTGCGAGACGGGTATCCCCGTCCACGCGCAGACTATTTCGGCTATATTATCTGCGGTCACCTCGCCTATTTTTTCGCTCGATTTCTCGCGCCAGCTGTGCTTTGCGCGCTCCAATTTATCGCTGAGCTTCCTTTGCTCGTCGCGTATCTGCGCGGCTCGCTCGAACTCCTGAGAGTTCACGGCCGAATCCTTTTCCTCGGCGAGAGTGCGAAGCTTCTCCTCCATATCCCTGAGCTCGGGCGGTACGGTAAATGCGCCGAGCCTGACGCGCGACGCCGCCTCATCTATCAGGTCTATCGCCTTGTCGGGCAGATACCTGTCGCCGATATAGCGCACCGACATTTTCACCGCCGCTTCAATAGCGCCGTCGGTTATTTTCACCTTGTGGTGCGCCTCGTATTTGTCGCGTATGCCCTTGAGTATCGCCACTGCCTCATCCTCGCTCGGTTCGCCGACCGTGACGGGCTGGAAGCGGCGCTCGAGCGCGGCATCCTTTTCTATGTGCTTGCGGTATTCCTCGAGCGTCGTCGCGCCTATCACCTGCAGCTCGCCGCGGGCAAGCGCGGGCTTTAGAATATTAGCGGCGTCCACTGCGCCCTCCGCCGAGCCTGCGCCTATGAGCGTGTGCAGCTCGTCGATAAAGAGAATGACATCCCCCGCCCTTGAGACCTCCTCTATGGCGGATTTTACGCGCTCCTCGAAGTCGCCTCTGTACTTTGTGCCGGCGACCATGCCGGTGAGGTCTAAAGAAACTATACGCTTGCCCTTGAGCGGCTCCGGCACTTCACCCGTGGCGATTTTCAGCGCAAGCCCCTCGGCGATAGCCGTCTTTCCGACTCCCGGCTCGCCTATCAGACAGGGGTTGTTCTTCGTCCTGCGCGACAAAATCTGAACGACGCGCTCTATCTCCTTCTGCCTGCCTATTACCGGATCTATCCTGCCCGCCGCGGCAAACGAGGTCAGATCGCGCCCATAGCGGTTGAGGGTCTGGGTGTCCGCCCTGCCGACCGGCTTTTTGACGGAATCCGACTTCTCCGAGTCCCTGTCGGGAGCAGAGCCGAACACCTTCAAAAGCTCCTGCAAAATCTCCTGCGGCGAAACGCCGAGCCGGGTCATAACGGCAGTCGCCGCGCTCGAGCCCTCCTTTATCACGGAGATAAGCAGATGCTCCGTGCCGACGTAGCTGTGCCCCATATCGCGGGCCTGAAGCATAGCATTTTCAATGATATTCTTGCACCTGGGCGTAAAATCGCCGGGAGTCAGCACCGTCGGCACGCCGAATCCGATACTGTTTCTGACAGCGTCCTCGACCTTGCCGACGGTAAGTTTTTTGTTTGTCAAAACGGTGTAAGCTACTCCGCCGTTTTGCTCTAAAAGTCCGAGCAGAAGATGCTCGCTGCCGATATAGGTGTGCCCCATGTTCTCCGCATATTCGATAGCGGCGTTCAGCACATCATTGGCTTTCTGCGTAAAGCCGGTAAACTTATACATATTATCATTCCTTTCCGCATGACCGTACAATAGAGATTATTGCCGGAAAATCGAAAGAGAATCGGAAGATATATGTTTTTATATATGTTTATCGGCTGTGTTTTAGGACAGCGCCTCTCGCACCGCGTCGGCTCTCAGGCAATCCCTCTGCCGCGCGTCGATATGCTTGCCGTTCGCCGCGCTTATCGTGGCGGGCTGCATATTGACGAGCAGCTCGTTGAGCTTTTCTATGGGTATATTGAGTATTCCCCTTGCCGAGCCGAGGCGCACCAGGGATATGAGATCCATCATCTCGTCGCAGGTCAGCACGCGCGCACTCTGCAAAATCCCGAGAGCCCTGTATATTTTATCCTGCATGGCGATATCGGCGCACATACGCTCCGCCGCCGCGCGTTCCTGCGTGACAAGCTGACGGGTTATCGACTGGAGATTTTCAATCGCCGCCTGCTCGGTTATGCCGAGGGTTATCTGGTTGCTGAGCTGATAGATATCGCCGCGCGACTCCCTGCCCTCGCCGTATGCGCCGCGCAGAGAGAGCCCTAATTTCGAAATTGTCGAGCTGAGCACCGAGAGCTGGCCGCTTCTTCTGAGCGCGGGCAGATGCAGCATGACGGAGGCTCGCATGGCAGTTCCGAGATTCGTCGGGCACTGGGTCAGATAGCCGAGTCTCTCATCGAACGCAAAATTCAGCTTTTTATCGAGCGCGGAGTCTATTTTATCGGCGAGAACATAGCAGTCCATGAGAGCAAGTCCCGATTTCATAACCTGAACGCGGATATGATCCTCCTCGCAGAGCATTATGCCCACCGTCTCATCCTCCGTGAGCATGAGCGCCCTGCCCTCGCGCACGGAAGCGAACTCCGGGCTTATCAGATGCCGCTCGGCGAGCGATATCGCCTGCTCGCGGCTGAGCGAATCCATTGTCACATAGTGAAGTCCCAGCTCGGGCACGCATGAGAGCAAGGTGTCGCGCACCTTTTCGTTGACCTTTATTTTGCCCGCCGTGTCGAGGCGGCACGGGAACGGATATTCCTCAAGGTTGCGCGCAAGACGCACGCGTGTGCTCAGGACGATATCGCCCTGTTCGCCCTTGTCTACATACCATTTACTCATTTTCGGCACCCCCTTCAAGCTCCTTTATTCTGTCGCGAAGCTGCGCCGCAAGCTCGAAGTTCTGCGCGGCAACCGCCTCGTCCATCTGCTTTTTAAGCTCTTCTCTCTCGTCGGTTTTTGCCTCTTCCTCGCTGACAGGCTCGGCAGTCGAGGCTATCTTTCCGCTGTGGCGTATCTGGCCGTGAATGCGCTGGAGCGAGGGCTTGAGCTCGTTATAGAACACCTTGTAGCATTCGGCGCAGCCGACCCTGCCCTCGCGGACTATATCGTTGAACGACGAGCCGCATTTCGGGCAGCGCACCACCTTTCTCGGCGCACCGAGCGAATGAACGGCATCGCCGAAGAAATTTCCGAAAAGCCCGGCAACGTCGAAGCCGAAGCCCGAAAACGCATCGCCGTAGCCGAGATGCTCGGCGCAGTCGGAGCAGAGATGGCGCTCGGCTGTGTCGCCGTTTATGACCTGCTTTATGTGAGTTGTCGCCTCATTTTTTCCACAGTTTTGACAAAGCATATTTTTTCCTCCCTTTATCCGTTTCTGCCCATTTCAACGAGCAGCAGCTGTTTAAATACCGACGCTCTGACGGCGTCCCTGTCCCCGGCGGCGGCCGGGCGCAGAGCGTTGTCCGACACGGCGCTGAGCATCAGCACGGCGGCGTGCTTATCAATGACGCCCGCGCCGACAAGCTCCGCCAAATGCGCGCGAGCCGTGCGCTCGTCGAGCCTGCCGCCCACGGCGTTGACCGCGTGCATGACCTTTTGATTCGGCTCCATCGCAGCGCGTCTTATTCTTATATAGCCTCCGCCTCCCCTGCGGCTCTCGACGATATAGCCCTGCTCCGGAGTAAAGCGCGACGCGATAACATAGTTTATCTGGCTCGGAACGCAGCCCACCGTCTGCGCCAGCTCGTTGCGCTGTATCTCGACCGTTCCGCCGTTTCCTAGCATCTCGAGTATCATGCCCGTTATCTGACTGCTCAAGCTCATCTCAGACACCTCTTTTCTGTCTTTGACTTTCTTTGACCTTCGATTATATTATAAGCCCGCCGTGAATCGCGGTCAAAAGTCAGGGAAAGTCAAATTTATCCCCTTTGCCTCATTATTTTAATTTATCGCGCTCATGCTCGCTTTTTTCGCGCTTATCTCCCGTTTTCTCCGCTTTTCTGCCGTTTTCTCCGCTTTTCTGCCGCGCGGCTCAAGTCGGTTTAAATAGCGGCAATAGGCGGTATATTCATCCGAAAACGCTAATTCCTCGCAGAATATATCGCTCTCATCGTAGCTCAGCACCTCTCCGTTCTTATCAAACAGCATACCCGACACCTCCGGTTACTTAGTTTACGCCGAAGAAAAGAAAATTATGTTTGCTCCGAAAAGTGTAACCGTCAAACGCGTCGCGTCATAATATATTGATGAAAGCGGTGCTCGCCTAAAACCGCGGCACTCTTTCTTAGTAACTGAAGAGGAGGCAAAACGATGGGTTGCTCAAACAACTGGTGCATTTTCCTTATCATCATCCTTCTGCTCTGTGACACGGGCTGCGGCTGCAATAATGGCGTTGCCAGAGCTTCGGACTGCGGATGCGGCTGCAACAACGGCTGCGGCTGCTGACGGTTCGTAAGACCGCTCAAAAGTAAAAAAAGACCGCCCTGCCAAACGCAAGGCGGTCAAACTTATGCGATTCCTGAAAAAGGTCAGGCAACTCTGTTGCCCTTTTTGCCGGGGGTCGGAGAGACAGTCTCGGGCTCGAACGCAGTCTTGGCTGCGCTGCGACGCTGAGCGGTCTTTTTCTCCTTGACAAAATGAGCCTTCGTGTACTTGTTGGTGCAGAGGAAGTGAGCGATCTTCTTGGCAAGAGCAGTCTCAAGCTTCTCCTCAAAATCGATCAGCTTCTTCTCAAACACAAAGCCGGTTATTATAAGGGCCGCAACGGCAACTTCGAGAATCGAAACAATTATGAATGTACTTGTCATTTTTGCTTCCTCCTTACGGAAAAAATCGGAACATTTGTTCTTTCTGTCTCTAATTATAGCACAAATATTCGGTTTGTCAACACAAATGTTCGATTTTTTTGAAGATTCGCGCCGATTCGCGCAGGGTATAATCTCCTACGATTGGATTGTATCACAATATATGGCAAATGTCAACGGAAAAACCACAACAAATTGAAGAAAGCATGAAATAAAAATTCAATGCAAAATGACAAAAAATTTTTTAAAACAGTCGTTTTTGGTTCGATTTCGGGCGATTTACCGGGCGGTGAGCAAATCTCTGACCTCATTGTACAATTTTTCGGTCGCCGCTTCCGGGCTCATATCCGCCGGCGAAAAAGCCTTGCCGAAAACAATTTTCAGCCCGCCCTTTCTCTCGTACTCTCCGGTTATCGCAAACGGCACTATTACGGCGCCTCCCCTTTGGGCAATGGCAACGGCGCCGGGCTTAAACGGCAATAAGAGCGCGTCCGTTTTGTTGCGCGTGCCCTCCGGGAAGATTCCGACGGCGCCGCCCTTTTTCAGAATTTTTATCGCGCTTCTGACTGCGGCGGCGTCGAAGCCGTCGCGGTTGACGGGTATGCAGCCCGCCCATCTGAAAAACGGGGCGAGCGCACCGTCAAAATACTCGCGCTTGGCCATATAATTGACAACGCGCTTTGTCGCTAAAAACACCAAAAACTGATCGCTTATATTTTTATGATTTCCGGCGATTACAACCGCGCCGTCCTTCGGAATATTTTCCGCGCCGATAATTGTCGGCGAAAAGCGCAGTCTGAAGCCCGGCTTTATAAACGCTGTTATTACTTTGAATCCCCTATCGTTATCTTTTCCCATTTTCGAGTCCCTCTCTCACCGTATTTTCGAGCTCGTGTCCTATTGACGCGGCATCTCTTTCCGCCGTTTCTATCGCCGGATAAAACTCTATCTCCACACGCCTGCCGATTACGGTATATTTCCCCTTTATCGCAAACGGGACAAGCGCTGCATGGCTTCTCGCCGCCATTCTCGCGGCGCCGGGCTTAAACGGCATGACAGTTTCCTTCGTCCGGTTGAAGCTGCCCTCCGGAAAGATGCCGATGATTCCGCCGGCGTCAAGCACCTTTTGAGCCTCGCTCAAGGCGGAGGCATCGCGGATGCGCCTGTTTACGGGAATTGTGCCCAGGGCTCGGAAAAATCCGCCTGCGGCGCCGCGGAACAGCTCATCCTTCGCCATAAAATGAACCTGACGCCACAGGCACGTAGCCAGCAAAACGCAGTCGAGGTTGCTCTTGTGATTACCCGCAAAGATAATCGCGCCGCTTTTCGGGATATTTTCCCTGCCTCTCACCTTCGGATGAAAGAGGAGGCGGAACAGCGGCCAGATGAACACATAAAGGAACCTGTAAAAAAACACCATGAATCACCTACTTTTATTTTCTCTTTTTTTAAACTAACAATATGCATAAATATACATATTGCGAATAAACTGTATTATTTATAAATTTTATTTACAAACTGTTTATAATATGGCCAAAAGACGTTAAAAAATATACAAAAACTCTCAATTCCCTTTTGACAAGCAAAAATATTTGCTGTTATAATTTAAACGTAAGGAGACAAGCAATTGTCTTATTAAGGGAGAAGGGAGGACATCGCACATGTTAGCAACTATCTTTGAGATGATCGAAAAGATTCTTGGTTTTGCCGGCGCTTCTTTCGACGCACAGGCTATCGTCAAGGCTATCTTTGATGCTATTCTCGGCCTTTTCAAATAAGATAAGTACCGCTGAGTTTTACGTCATCTTAGATTGACTTCTTTTTTGAAAATTGACTCCTTTTTGGCAGAGCAGGCAGCCGTCAGCTGTCTGCTTTGTCTTTTATATCGACCGACCTTGAAGCTTTTCGACACATAGATTATTATTCATGAGCAAAGTAACGAAAAAATTATTTCTGCCGATGCTAATTTTGCCGATTTGACTATTGCCGCGAAAGAAAAAATGTGCTAATATTTTATTAATTTCCGCAAGAATAAAAGGAGGCAAAAATAATGGAATTCATCACAACGCTTATTCACCAAATAGTCGAACTTTTTGCGAAGCTTCAGGCGGGCGGCCAGGAAGCGGCAGAGCTTTTTCAGGCTTTTCTGAAGTTTGTCGGCGACATTCTCAGATTCCTCGAAGAGCACGGTTTGAGCAAACAGATAGTTGACGCCGTTTTTCAACTCATCCTCAAGATTTTCGGAGCTGCTTAAAGAAAACAGAAACCTGTCGTATCATTCGGTGCGGCAGATTTTTATTGCCTTTAATGACGCCTTGTGTTAATATAAATTGAAAAATAAATTCACTGAGGAGTGATCAAATGCTTTCAAAGACTCCGCCCATGGGTTTCAACACTTGGAACACATTCGGCGAAAACATCAACGAGCAGATAATCAAGGAGACCGCCGACAAGATGGTTGAGCTCGGCCTGCGCGACTGCGGGTATGAGTACCTCGTCATCGACGACTGCTGGAGCAAGCGCGAGCGCGACCCACAGACGGGAAAAATCGTCCCGGACGAGGAGAAGTTTCCCAACGGAATGAAGGCTGTCAGCGATTATGTCCACAGCAAGGGGCTCAAGTTCGGTATGTATTCCTGCGCCGGAACGCGCACCTGTGCAGACTATCCGGGCAGTTTCGACCACGAATATCTCGACGCGGAGACCTTTGCCGAGTACGGCGTTGACTTTCTGAAATACGACTTCTGCTACAAGCCCGACAGCGCAAACGGTCCCCTGCTCTACAGAAAAATGGGTATGGCGCTCAAGGCCTGCGGACGCGAGATACTTTTCTCCGCCTGCAACTGGGGCAACGACGAGGTCAGCCGCTGGATTCGCTCGGCGGGCGCGCATATGTACCGCTCGACCGGCGACATAAACGATAGCTTCCGCTCGTTCGCCGATATAGCATTGAGCCAGGTAGATAACCTTGCATATTCGGCTCCCGGCTGCTTCAACGACATTGATATGCTCACCGTGGGAATGTACGGCAAGGGAAATGTCGGCTCTGTAGGCTGCACGGACACCGACTACAAGACGCAGTTTGCGCTCTGGTGTATGTTCTCGTCCCCGCTGATGCTCGGCGGCGACCTGAGAAAGCTTAATGATTTCTGCCTTGACCTCATTAAAAACGAGCGTCTTATCAGAATAAATCAGGACGAGGAGTCCCGCCCGGCTTTTGTCGCAACGGAGAGCTGGAACGACAAGATTGCCTTCGCCAAGCTCCTCTCCAACGACGAGATTGCCCTTCTTTTCGTCAACTTCAGCGAGAGCAAGTGCGGTGTGCCGCTCTATTTCGAGAACTTGGGCATAACCGCCGCCTCCGGCTACGGGCTTGAGATGACCGACGCGTTCACAGGCGAGTGCATCGGAGTCAAGAAGGAGTTCATGCAGGTTCATCTCGAGGCGCACGACTGCGCCTGCTACATCTGCAAGCTGAAAAAATGACCTACTGCATCAAATGCTCAAAGCCTCTGACTAATGACGACATCGGCTTTCACCGCAAGATGATAAACCGCGGCGCTCGTGAGTGTATGTGCATAGAGTGCCTGTGCGAGCATTTCGGGCTGAGCGTCGAAAAGGCGCACGAAATGATTGAGCGGTTCCGTCAGTCGGGCTGCACACTGTTTAAATAGAAGAGGATCCGCCGCTGTAAAATAACCGGCAGCGGATCTTTTTTTGCTGCTGTTTTTGAAACGGCTTGATAGTATTATATAGACTGCACACAGAAAAATCTCTTCTAATTGGAATAATAAAAGAAAAAACGCCAAGATTTTAGATTAAATCTCGGCGTTTTGTTTATTTTTCCTCAATTTCATAACAATTCTTTTTAGTAATGACGAGCACCAGAGGCGCTCATATATGCGATTTTTCGGGCAATGCGGCTTTTCGGGCTTTCCGTTTCTGTATATCTCATCAACGACGGCGATTATATCTTTTCGCCCGTGACCGCGCTCCCAGCCGCGGCAGTTGTCGCCGCAAATAATATAACTGTCGCCGTCAAAGCCGATAATGCGGTGGAGGACATACTCGCCGCGCACGCGGTAGAGGACGATGTCATATTTCTGCGGGTCGACAGAAGGCCTTACAAGGCGCACCGAGTCTCTACCCTCCTTTAAAAAGGGGAGCATACTGATGCCGATCGGCTCGATAACGACACTGCCCGCTGCGGCGATTAGCGTCTCATAGGATATCGGGCTGTTACCGTTCATATTATTCCTCAACAAAGCCGGCGGAGCGGATAATCTCGAGGAAGTCCGCAGTGTCCTTTGCGGCAACCTCGGCAGAGACCCCGTATTCGGCGCAGAGCGCGTCAGCAAGCGTCTCTTCGCTCGCGCCGTCGGCGAGCTTCTTCCAAAGGAATGCGCCCGTCTCGTTCAGGCGGAGCATACCGTCAAACTCCTTTTTTGTCTCGGGAGAGCCGGCGATAACCACAAAATCGGTGCCTATGGCTGTCATATAAAATCCGTCTTTTATTTTCATAGCAACCTCTTTATTCTATGCCGAAAATGCCGTCGTGCGCTGTCTGCGCGGCGCTTAACTCCATGTTGCAGCGCAGAAGGTAGAACGGAACGGTATTTATCAGCTTATTTGCAAAATCAAGATATTTCACCATGAGACGGTGTTCCTCGGGCATAACGAGCTGCAAGAACAGGCGGCTCATTATTTCGCGGTTGTCCTCAAGGCGGGAAATCGAATTTTGTTCCGCGCGGTCGATGAAGCAGATGGCTTTCAGCGGAACGGTCTTGTTGCAGCCCCAATTTTCCTTTCCGCACCACGGCATACCGGACGCAAAGAAACAACCGGAGCGCAGGGTGAAGAGAGGCTTGTCGCCGTTGATTATCTCAATGCGGTCGCCGTAGAGGCGCTGCCAAAGCTTAATGTGTGTCGTCTTGCCCGTGCCGCTCGGCGCGGCGAAGGCCACACCCTGCCCGTCGAAAGCGATGAGCGCGGCGTGAAAGACGGCGGCGTCATAGTCAAGCACGGCGGCGCAGATTTTCTCCTGCACGGCGATGCTCTCCAAAAAGGCGTCAGAAAACACTTGAGAAGAGCCCAGAAAAAATTTTCTGAGCTCCTCTTTGTGTTCTTCATCGGCCCCGACAGAAAACAGCGGAGCCTCGTCGGTGAGGTACTCACTGCACACATCCGAAAGGTGAAGGTGTGTGCAGGAGATATCTACCGTCAAATCTGCAATTTTTATACTAAAATTGCTCAATTCTTTTTACCACAGCGGGCTGGCGTAAACGTCATTCTTGCCGATGGTGTTGCCCTTGTCCTGAGAATCGTCAATCGGGACGCTCTCAGCCTCAACCGAGCCGTCCGTAGACGGGACATCGGGCTGCGGGTCGGGCTTGGGCGTGGGCTTAAAGATCTTCTCAAAAAATTTCTTTATGGAATCTCCAATCTTCTTGAAGAAGTCCCTAATGCTTGCCGACTGGGCAACGGTTGAAGCGGAAGCTGCGAAGACAGGGGCAGCAACAGCAAAGCCGAGCGCCAGAACAAGTATCATAGCTATAACAGCTTTGAGAGTTTTTTTCATAGCGAACTCTTCTCCTTTCATAAACCGTGAAAGCGCAAAATCACTTGTCGCCGTCCCAGTCGCCGGAACCGTTGTGCTTCTTGGCGTAGTTATCATCAGTACCTTCGCCAATGCTTATACGCGGAACCATTCTGACTTCTGCAAGACGAAACAGGAGGACTTCTGCGATAGGTTTCTCATAATTTTTCATAGTGCACATCTCCTATAGAATCTCGGGTTTCATCAAGCGGTGGGGGCGTCTGCATAGCAGGCGGCACGGGACTCACCGTAGAAGTAGGTGTTGCCCATCTTAGCATAAGGAGTTACGAAGTAAACGGTGTCCTTATTAGCATCGGTGATAACGATGTTGGTGTAGAACAGACCCGCATCCACGTAACCTGCCTTGCCCGTTTTGCCTGTAGTTAAATTCGCTGCAAACTGGCTGTCCTTGGTGAAGCTCCACTTTGCATCTTCGACAGTGACGCTCTGGTGACCGGAATAAGTTCCGCCAAGGAGCTTGTCAACATCGTAGTAGGTCTTTGCGGCGCCGGCAGCCTTGTTGACGCCGAGCTTCTCATAGACCTTGCTCTTGACAACGAAGTCATAACCGCCCTCGATGGTGGGAGTTGCGTTGGTTGTCGAGATGACGAAGCCGATCTCGTCGAAATCAGGATACTGAGAGCCTGCGATAGCAACAAAGCGAAGAAGGTTGGTAATCGAGCCGTCATCATTCTTACGCTGAACGGTCTGGAACATGACGTTGGAGACCTTCTTACGAGCCTCGGCGAGCTCTTCCTTGCTGTACCAAAGAGCTGTCATGGACGGGCAGGGCTGAGCGTTGACGTTAGAGTTGAAGATCTTGCTCAGATCTGCGGCAAAGTATCCGCGATAATCGAGCGTGCTGCCGTCAAGGCTGACTGTCTGACGCGCCACCTTATTGTCAAGAGTGACTACCTCGGGTCCGTACTCGTAGGAGGTATAGAAGTGCCAGCCCTTGAAGTAAAGGTCTGTAAGCTCCTTGTTGGCGGAATCCTTTGAGATGGATGTCTGTGTTGCCAGTCTGTCTACGTTAGAAAGGTTCAGGAAATATTTGAGCTGCGCAGACTTGCCATATGCCGAATAGTCCGGAACGACCTTTGCGATATCTATAGTTCCCTTAGGCTTGTTGGCACCGTAGAAGGTGAAAGTCGAATCGGTAAGATTCTGGTCAAGGTTGTTCAGGAACGGGCTGACCGACGTTGTGAAGTTGCTGGTCGAAACCGAATCGTTAAGGGTGAACGAAGGCTGGTTCGACAGACCGTAATAGTGCTTATTCGCCTCGTCGAAGTTGACGGTGACATACATATTACGTGTATCGCTGTCAGTCTTACCGAAACGAAGAACGGGAGCTGCTTCGGTACCGAAGGTTGTGGTATCATAAACTACCTTGTAGTCTATGTACTTAGCCTGGAGATAAGACTTGTTCATTGTCTTCATTTCAGCAGTAAGCTGATATGAGCGCTGCGGGAAGTTAACGGTAGAGTTCATGAACTCACCGTTTTTAGGACGGAATTCCGAGTTATCGGGTGTCCAGTCGGGATCGCTTATTCTGTAAGAGGTATCCTTGTAGTAGGTCCAATAACCGCCGTTGGTTGCGATATCATATCCGGCATAGACTCCCTGTGTACCGGACGCCCAACGACTTGCGGGATACTCAACATCGTAGTTTATATATCCCTCATACGGAGAAGAATCTCTCTTGATACCGGGGTTAGATGTAGAGATAGCGGTAACTCTGTATCTGTCTTCCCAGTTATTTGAATTTGTAGCGCGAAGGTCGCAAATAGTTCTGCCCATATCATCCGTGTAATATGCCGGCAGAGTATAGTTGCTCTTCTCCCAGTTCTTATTGTTATCGTTTGCATAGAAGAACTGAATATCTCTTGCTGTGGGCTGTGCTACCGAATCACCCCAGAAGGAGGCGTCGAGGTTCTTGCCCGTTGCAACAATAACACGGTTGCCTGCACGGCTGCCTGCCTGGCCGAGGCCTCTTTCAGCCTCAACGGCAGAACCGTCGGCATTGACCATATTCCAATAGTTGACGCCGATCTTGGACTCGAACAGCGAGCCGCCCTTATATATAACAGCTCCGTCGGGAAGATAAACGTCGTCGGAGGTATCCGAATAGGCATAGCCGTCGTTTACGTTTGAGTTAGTAGTGCCGTAATATACCCAACCGCCGGCGGGATCCGTATAGGTCGCACCTGCTCCGTTGGTATCGTCGGTTTTGTAAACTCTGTCATCAACGACCGTTCTGTTCTGCGCCCAGAAACGCCTGTAGTTTCTGATCGAATTAAACGCCATATGGCCGTTGGTGAGGAAGTCATAGTTATCGGTAATCCATGTACGCTCACCGACAACGAGCTTTCCGTTTTCGCCGACGCAAACGCCTGCGCCGTCGGAGGTTACCTTCATGTTATCATTAACGATAACGCTGCCGAAAATACCGCTTGTTCCATGAGCAACTTCCTCGTTTGCAAGCTGAAGGTTATCGGTAAATCTGTCATCAAGACGGGTAATATAGGTCTTGGGACGCTGCTTAATACCCTTCTGTCCGCCGCCGTAGGTCTCGTTGCTGGTCTCTTCCCAATAATCAAGAACATAGAGCGCAAGGTCTGTGCCTGTGCCGGGAAGAGTCGCGGTCTTACCGTCGGAATAGGTTATTGTTCTCTGGCCTTCGGGAAGGTATTCGTCACGCATAATGTGGACTGTCGTCTTTGCGTCAGACTGTCTGGCCTCGGAGAAATCGTTGGAGGCAATCAGAGCATTCTTTATGTTGACGGTACCGTCATTATATATACCGCCGCCCTTAACTTCAATGGCGGAGTTTGTGGTATAAGAGCCCTTAACGATCTGGCCGCCGCAGGAATTGTTAACGACCTGCGGGAAGCTCTTCATCATTTCGATATTGGTGGAGGCCGAATCGGAGTCGGCGCCCTTTATGTTGCAGACAGCGCCGGTGCCGACATATATGCCCGCGCCGCTCGCGTGCGTTATACGGGATTTGGAGGAAGCGTCGGTGCCGCCCTGAGCGTAAGCCGCGTTTTCTGCTATCTTACCGCCGGTCATATTGAAGACCGCGCCGGGGACAGTTACGGTAGCACCGTTCACAGTCTCTTCCTGAGAGCCCTCAAGGTAAATGCCGCCGCCTTCGGAATAAGCGTGATAAATTCTGTCATTGCCAGTGCTCCAGTTCTTGAAGAACGAGCGAGTGGCATTATTGGAAACCTCGCCGCCGAACATATTGAACACGCCGCCGGCCTCAACGTAAACGCCGCCGCCCTTAGCATAGGAATCAACGTTGGCCGCAAAAATTCCTCTTCCGGGCTCCATAAATGCCTGGTTTCCGCTTATTTTACCGCTCTTAAGAGTAAATACGCCGCCGTTTTCAACATAGATACCGCCGCCGCGGGACTCCTTAGCATTCTCAGCCCAAACGGAGTGTGAACGATACCAAACTCTGTACTTACCGTCGGAGTGAGACCATGTGCCCCAACCGCTGGCATCTCTGACAGTCCAGTCATCGTTGAATATTGCCGCACGAGCTCTCGCGCTGTTATCCTCAGGAACGACGCTCTCGTCAAAGTAAACGTTGCCGGTACCGCCGCTTATCTGACCGTTTCCTGCAAGGTCAACAACAGTAAGATTACCGCCTGCATTGACCTTCAGAACGCTCATCTGATACTGAGGAGTGCTCGAATAAGGATCGTAATCGCTGCCCTTGAGGGTCTTTCCGTTAAGGTCTATGGTTACATTTGCGCCCGCCTCAACGACAAGCTCTCTTTCGGAATACTCGTTACCAATCTTCTCATCGTAGCTGCTGTCAACACCCTGGCAGCCGGAGCCGGGAGCCTTTTTACCCATACCGACATAGTCCTGGTTGTTGGTATCAACAACAAAGCCGTTGTTGAAATCATCAACTGTCATTCCGTAGAAAACAGAGTTGACATCGTTGACATCGAACGGAGAACCGGTCTGAGCAAGCAGCCAGTTGACATCATACTGATTCTGATAGCTCTTCTGAAGTCCGCTGTAGCTGTCACCAAGGTTCAGTGTAGACCACCAATTGGTTTTCTTCTCCTGAATCTTGCGGTTCTGGTAAATACGTGTTACTGAATAAAGATACATCTTTGCCCAGTTCGTACCTCCGCCGTTTTCTTCATCGTTACTGAAGTACGGTCTCTTGCACAGGATATCTGCCGTAAGACGGATATATGCCGTCTTGCCGGCTTCAAGATTTGCATCGTTAGCATTCTTGATAGCCTGCTGCAGTTCGGTAAAGCTGCCGACCTCTGTCCAAGTAACCCCGGCATATTCTGACGAATCTGCGAGGACGCTGGCGGCAGGAATCATGATCGTTGCAACGAGCACTATGGCGACGAGCAGCGACACTATCTTGCCGACTTTTCTTGTCTTCATAATTATCACCTTTCTTTTGATTTTTGCACCGGGCTTGTACGCATGGCGTACGGTGCATTTTCTTGCCCTTTATTTTCCGCAGCGGCGTCATAGGCGCTGCCGCAACTGCAACGGCACGGTTTCTGCGAAAAGAGGCCACCTCTCCGCATACCTATACCATTACACTATAACCTTATTTTACTCGCGCCTCTTTTGTTTGTCAACACAAAAGTTCAAATTTTATATATAGATTAGAAACAGTTTATTTTGCCAAAACGATTTTTTGCACTTTGCACAAAAATTGCTTTATTGATATATTCAAGCCGGGGTCAGGGAGTCCGAAATTGGGGACAGCGGTGGGGGATTACCCTATTTATGCTGTTTAATTTGCTTTGTTCCGAGCTGCATTCTGTGCCGCCGCACCCTACAAGGTGCAGATAATCCGCCACCGCTCGCACAGATCGGCGAGGCTGTATGCGGCGTTTGCGGGACTGGTTGACGGGAGGGCTGTTATGGGGACATTTGTCTGCGGCAGGATGAACCTTTCATAGAGCCGCGCGGCGGTCTTGCCGTTTGCGAAAACGCGGTCTATGCCGGTAGTATATAATAATGTATATATATCGTTCGGGCGGACGTTCTTCATGCTGCTGTCGCTCGAGCCGTTTATCTCGCAGCTCTGCGCGACATCCCAAAGCGCAACTCCGCAGTCGAGCAGCAGTTTCTTTTTCTCCTCCGTGCTCTGCGGCACGGGCGAGGAAAACACCTCGGAGAGCACCCTCCAAAAGCGGTTCTGCGGGTTGCCGTAATAGAATCCCTGCTCGCGCGACTTCACCGACGGGAACGAGCCGAGGACGAGCACGCGCGAACGCCCGTCAAAAACGGGGTCAAAGGTATGATAAAGTATTTCCGACATATATCCTCCTGTTTTTTCAAAAAACTCTTGCCGTATGCAAACGGACTATATATAATAAAGGTATATAATATATAGGGATGTGAAAAGATGAAAAAGATCAAGCTTATCGAAGAATTCAAAGCGTTTATCTCAAAGGGAAACGTCGTTGACATGGCAGTCGGCGTTGTCGTCGGCGGCGCGTTCGGCAAGATAGTCACTTCACTCGTCTCCGACCTCATCATGCCGCTCGTCGGACTTGCGACAGGCGGCGGCAGCCTCAAGGATATGTTCGTTGTCCTCGGCAGCCACGAGGGCTTCGACCCCGCGAAGTACACAACCCCCGCGCTCGCGGCCGAGGCCGGATATGCCACGCTCAACTACGGCAACTTCATCCAGACCGTCCTCGATTTTCTGATAATCGCGCTCGCTATCTTCCTCGTCATAAAGCTCATGGCAACGGCGAAATCGAAGCTCATACACGAAAAGCCCGAGGAACCCAAGCCCAAAACGGAAAAGACCTGCCCGTTCTGCTGCACCGAGATTCCCATCGACGCGGTGAAATGCCCGCACTGCACAAGCGACCTGCCCGAAGAGGAAACGGAAGCGGAAGAGGAATAAGGCAAATACATAGCAAGAAGGACTGCCCCGAGAGGCGCACTCCCTTACGGAGTGCGCCTCAGTTATATTCGCCCGACGGAGAGTTGTATTG